>JADMIO011761691.1_pt1 | contig 88637 bp, 74 predicted proteins | sample 8958161 | NCBI WGS metagenome assembly JADMIO01 (sample SAMN16585339, study PRJNA669376) | soil metagenome | isolation source: Crop rotation soil | place: USA: Cullars Rotation, Alabama | collected 2011
CGCGACAACTTGTCCACGTGGAATTCTAAGCTTAGGATCCCAATGTGCTGGAAAGGGAGATATTTAACAGGTTCTATTCATCTCAAATCAAATGTAACCTTACAATTGGAAGAGGGTGCAGTTTTATTAGGTTCTACTAATCCATTTGACTACGATCGAATTGGTAATACGGCGCTAATCCATGCTAGAGATTTAGAAAATGTAGGGATAACCGGTAAGGGAATGATTGATGGACAAGGAAGGGTGTTAGCCAATAATTCTATTGCTTACGCCAATGATGGGCTTATAGAAGACATTTTAAAATATGATCGTACTAGAGAATCAATCCGTCCTATGGTCATTTATTTCGTTAACTGCGTGAACGTTACTATTAAAGATGTTATTCTCCAAAATTCTGCATGTTGGTTACAAACCTATGATCGTTGTAAGAACATGGTGATTGATGGTATTACGGTTAATAATGTGGCCTTTTGGAACAGTGATGGGATTGATGTGGTAGATTGCGATAATGTAGTGATTACCAATAATAATATCGACGCGGCTGATGACGGGATATGTTTGAAATCACACAATGAGAAATTTTATTGTAATAATATCTTAATTGAAAATAATACCGTACGTACCAGTGCCAACGGGATCAAACTAGGCACAGCTGGTAAAGGAGGTTTTAAAAATATTAAAATCATTAACAATACGGTATATAATACCTACCGCTCTGCAATCGCATTGCAAAGTGTTGATGGTGGCTTTCTGGAAGATATTGTAGTAGATGGCTTAAAAAGTACAAATACTGGTAACGTAATCTTCTTAAGGTTGGGAGAGAGAATTGCTGGGAAGAAATCAACTATGAACAGAATATCGATCAAAAATGTAGTGGCAGACGTGCCTTTTGGCAAAGCCGATGCGGGTTATGATTATGAAGGACCGATAGAAGATATGCCTAGGAATATTTCTCCAATAATTATTGCAGGTTTACCAGGCCAATACATTAACGATGTAACGTTTTCTAATTTTGAAGTTACTTATCCGGGTGGGGGAAATAAGTTTTTAGCATATGTAGGACTGGATAAGTTGGATAGCATCACAGAAAATCCTGATGGCTATCCTGAATTTTCTATGTTTAAAGAAGTGCCAGCTTGGGCTATTTACGTGAGACATGCTAAAAATATCAATTTCTCTAACCTCAAATTAAAAGCAGAAAAGAAAGATTATCGACTGCCTATTGTTATGGATGACGTGCATGATGCAGAATTAAAAAAGATAACCTTTGAGCAAATCGGACAGAAAAAATTATTGCACACTTATAAATCAACTAACGTAACGGTTAAATAATTGAATGAATAAGTTGTGCGCTAAATTCTGTTTTGTTCTTCTGCTGGGTTCTTTAATCACCAGTACTGTGCGTGGGCAAGATGAATTTGACCGTATTGAGTCGCGAGTAGTAACTTATTTGAAAACTAAAGCGGATACATCTTATAATTTAACCCTTAAACCAGATGGGAGCTGGGCTGATATCGATTATTTATCGACAGTAGAAACCAGTTGGCCTCCCTTGCTTCATTTACACAGAATTAGACAATTTGCGTTGCAAGATACTGTGCCGACCATAAAAGTGCTTAAAGCACTTCGTTATTGGTTGCAGGTAAATCCGAAAAGCAACAATTGGTTTCAGAATGATATTGCGGTGCCAACCACTATTGGAGAGATTTTACTTCTTCTAAAAAACAATAAAATTGTGCCCATCGCTTTGCGTGATTCCTTGGTAAATCAAATGCAACAGGTTGAGATAGCTCATGCCATTGGTGCAAATAAATTAGATATTGCTATTCATATGATTTATCGTGCCTGTATTGTAAGAGACAAAGCAGTAATGGATTTCGCAGTACAGCAAGCTTTCATGCCTATATCATTGGATAACAAAGAAGGCTTACAACCCGATTTTTCTTATCTGCAACATGGTCCTCAATTACAAATTGCGAGTTATGGACAGGTTTTCCTATTTGGCGAATACAAAGTGGCCTCTTGGCTTATTGGAACATCGTATGCAATACCTGCTGAGAAACTGAAAATATTGGATCATTATTTAATCCATACCTATTTAAAAACCATTAGAGGCAGATATATTGATTTTAATACCGAAGGAAGAGGGATTTCCAGAAATGATGTGTTAGATAAACTTAGTATAATCAACCTTTTGGAATTTGCGAAACAAGTAAACCCAAGTAATACGGAAGTTTTAACAGCAGCCGAACAACGCATTCAACAGATAAAACCTCCGTCTTATGAGGTTGAACCAACTCATTCTTATTTTTATAAAAGTGATTATACCTTACATAATCGATCAACTTATTCCTTTAATGTTCGTACAGTTTCTAAGCGTACAATTAGGGCTGAAACGGGTAACCGAGAAAATCTAAAAGGAAAGTTTTTGGTAGATGGTTCAACAAATATTCAGCGAACAGGGGAAGAATATTTTAATATCATGCCCATTTGGGAATGGGATAAAATTCCTGGGATTACGAGTAGAGATTATATAATAGATCCAAAAACAACCTTAGAATGGGGCGAAAGGGGGGTTGGTGCATTTATTGGTGGCACAACAGATGGGATGTACGGTACAACTGTGTATGATCTGAACTATAATGAAGTTTCCGCCAAAAAGGCTTGGTTCTTTTTTGATGAGGAGATAGTTTGCTTGGGAACAAATATTAATAGTTTTGCGAAAGAACCAATTATTACTTCCGTGAACCAAACTTGGCAAAAGGGTAGGGTAAGTGCTTTTGGTGATGGTAAATTATTTGATGCTCGTACAGGTTTTACCAATAAAAACGTGCAATGGGTATGGCATGACAGTGTAGGCTATCATTTTCCCAATGATGGTTTAGTGAATTTAACCAATGATAAACAAACGGGAAGCTGGGCTACTATTAATGCAAACCGATCGAAAGCTGAAGTTACGGGTAAGGTATTTAAACTGTGGCTTAATCATGGTGTAGATCCTGTTAATCAATCTTATGCCTACGTTGTCGTGCCTGGAATTAGTGAAAGCGAAATGATAGGTAGAAAAGCTTCGGGCATAAACATAGTGATGAACACTTCACTTCTTCAAGCAGTGGTACATACAGGTCTCAAGATGATCCAAGCAGTTTTTTATGAAGCTGGAAATTTAAACTATCAGGGTTGTACCCTCAGCGTTAATCAGCCTTGTGTTGTATTAGTTAAAGCGATGGATGGTAAAAATCCTACTGTGTATATTTCCGATCCAACACAAACATTAACGGATGTTAATATTAGGTTTAATGGCGCCTCAGCTTCGCTCACTTTTCCGCAAGGAGCGCATAAAGGCGCCACGACAAGTTTTGAATTTAATAAGCCTCACGAGTAGCATATTGCTTAGTTTTAGCCACAGATGCACAGATTTTAAAGGGGCTATTGCTTTTATAGCTGCCAAATCATTTTAATCTGTGGCTATATTAATCTGTGCATCTGTGGCAAAATGTACAGCCACAGATTAAAAAAGATTAGACAGTATTATATTTAGTTTTTGCCCAGATGCCCAGATGTTAAGGGGGCTATAGCTTTTATAGCTGCCAAATCATCTTAATCTGTGGCTGTATTAATCTGTGCATCTGTGGCCAAAAAAACTATAGCTTAGCATGATATTAATTCCGATAGGATTTGTAATTCTCTTTTGTGATAATATCTATCGGCATGTAATAGGTAGGTTCAACTTCTGTACTTAGCACAACGTTCTGATAAAGCGCCATAATTCCCTTATAACCTTGTTCTTGTGGTTTTTGGCAGATGAGGAAATCGATTACCCCTTTTTTAAGGTGTTCAATACTTTGTGGTAAGAAATCGTAACCCACTAAGAAAATGTTTTCACGACCAGTTTTTTCTAAGAATTGTGCAACTGAGAATACCCTAGAATTGGTTACGAATATCGCCTTAACATCAGGATTGTCGGCAAGGATTTTAGTAAGTTGCGTAGCAACCGAAGCATAATCTGTATTTGGCGTAATATCAGTTTTAATGATTTTTACTTGCTTTTGATGGTCTTTAAAATACGATATAAAACCTTCTTCTTTTCTCAATAAGTGATGATAACTGTCAATTTCTTTGGAGATGTTTACGATAAGAATTTTATCTCCCTTGGCGACTAAATAGTTCACCATGTGTGCACTCAAATGCCCGCTTTGAAATAAATCTGGACCAATATAACTTAATCGAGCTTCATTAGGGATATCGGAGTTGATAAAGACCTGGGGTATTTTTTTAAGATTACAAAGTTTAGAGAAAGTTAAAGACTCTTCAATAAATATAGGCGCAACCAATATGCCATCTATTTCTGTTTTAAGGATGTTTTTGGTTTGTTTTACAAAAGATTGTTTGTCGTTCTGATCATAAAAGTATTTATCTATCACAATTCCAAACTGCTTAATTTCTGCTTCAGCTATTTCTATCCCTTTAATAGGAGCATCCCAAAATTCGGTTTCTTTAGAAATAGCGGGGATTAAACTCGCAAAGCGTAATACCTTTTTGGAAGCTAAGCGCCTTGCTAAGATATTAGGCTGATAATCTAGTTCCTTCATAATGGCCAAGATTTTATGCTTGGTCATTTTCGAAACTCCAGTTCTGTTGTGCAATACTCTATCTACCGTACCTATAGAAACATTCGCTCTTCTTGCTATTTCCTTTACACCGGTCTGCAAATTTGTTTTCATTTGTACTTATCGAATTCTCTCGTAAAAGTATTACTAGTATCCGAATAAAAAAAACTAAATTTTGCGCGACAGCTATTTCACCAGAAAGTTTGCATTTTCCTGTATTCCTTCGCTATTAGATTCCAATAATGTTTGATCCTTTACGATGTTAATCGCTTCACTAGCTGAGGGATAATTTCCCTTATATGGCTTGTTGGTTATGAGGTTATATGCTGAAATTAAGGACCATCGCGGAGCATCACTTAAATTAGCATCAGAACGGTGGAGTGTATTGCTATGGAAAAATAAGGTATCACCTGCTTCCATTTCTACAAACACAAGTTCCAGGGTTTTCAATAGCTCATCAACACGTTCCTGATTTGCTCCAACCTGTTCACCACTAAAGCCATGTTCTATTCGTCCCACTAAATGTGAACCTTTAAGTACTTGTAAACAACCGTTTTCTTTTGTTGCCGGACTTAAGGCTGTAAGCACACTTAGCATTTGCGGATATAAGAAACCATCACGATACCAGTAACCATAATCTTGATGCCACTCCCATGCACCTCCAACCTTGGGTTCTTTTTGCATTAACTTAGAGTGAAAGTGTGCAGGTTCTCCGCCTAATAGCAAATTTGCACCTTCTACAATTCTTTTGGAACGAGCAAGTAAGCTATAGGCATCATCACTTAAGGAGTACCATAACGCTAACTTAGTTCTTAAACCATTTGAATCGCCTCTGTCAAATGATTTTTTACTGATTACTTCATCTTGTACGGCAATTGCATAAAGTTTTTGAACTTCTTCAGGTTTTAGCATTCCTTTAATTAATACATAACCATCTCTATCAAAAAGAGCTTTTTCAGCGGCACTTAATTTTTTATAGTCCATTTTTTAATCTTTAGTAATTTTTATTTCAGGGATCAATTTGATGAGTAAAACGTAACCTAGGAGATAAGTGCAGCCAACCATCATAAATATAGCTCCATATCCACCAGTGAATGTTAAAATCCTTCCTGTTAAGAGCGACATTAGGATGCCACCACTCACGGCCGAAAGTGTAGCTACACCCATTACGGTGCCTACTTCTTCTTTTGGGAAAATATCGGTTATGGTGGCGAATATGTTTGCAGTCCAGCCACAATGTGCTGCGGCACCAAGACCGATTAAAAACACGGCATTCCATAAATTGGTGGTTAAACCAACCCCGCAGAGCGATAAAGCAATGATGGCACAAGAAAGCAGCGCTTGTTTTCTCGATGCATACACAGATTTACCCTGTTTTATTAAATAGGAGGAATAATAGCCTCCAGCCAAGCTGCCAATGTCTGCTAATACATATACTATGACCAAAGGCCATCCAAGGGAACCGGTGCTTACGGCTTTAGTTTCATTTAAAAATTTGGGAAGCCAGTAAAGTAAAAACCACCAAGTTGGATCAGAGATAAATCGAACCAAGCATATTGTTAATACCTCTTTTCTAGATACTACCTGTTTCCAGCTTTTGGTAAGAACAGGTGTTTGTGCTGCGATTGTCTTTACAGGAGTTTTATAGGTAATTAACCAAAAGAATAACCACACAAAACCTAAAGCACCGGTTAAGATAAATGCCCATTGCCAGCCAAATTGATAAGCGATAAAAGGAATGAGAAGCGGTGCTACAATGGCACCGATATTTGATCCTGCATTAAAAAAACCAGTGGCAAATGCTTTTTGGGATGGGGGAAATAACTCAGCAACTGTTTTTACGCTAGCCGGAAAGTTCACGGATTCTCCTAGTCCTAAACTAAAACGTGCCATACCAAATCCGAATGCCCCTTTTGCGAAAGCATGTGCCATACCAGCAGCACTCCATAAGCCTACTCCAATAGCAAAGATCCACTTGGTACCAAACTTGTCTAATAACTTACCAGTCAATACGACTCCTAATCCGTAGGAAACTTGGAAAGCCGTTACAATATAACTGTAATCTATTTCGCTCCATTGATATAACTGCTGTAATTCGGGCGCTAGGATGCTTAATACGTGTCGATCTAGGTAATTAATAGTGGTACTAAAAAATAGAAGGATACATATTTTCCATCCGTAAGAAATTTTCATCGCAGTTATATTGGTAAAAGCGAAGCTATACTAAAAAGTAAGCGTCCTTTAGTGCAAATTTTGCTACTTGTAGTACAAATTTTGCTATTATGGTAGTTTGTTATATTTATTTGTTAATTTTTGTGCAATGAAACCTTTGCATCTGAAAGTTCCGGCTTATAGTAAGTTTTATATAGACGCACGTAGAGAGCAAGTGAGTTATTTTGCTAATCCATGGCATTTTCACGACGAGTTGGAGCTTACCTTCATCATTAAAAGTGAAGGCATTAAGTTTATTGGCGATCACACATCTGAGTTCAGGTCTGGTGAAATCATTTTGTTGGGTTCTAGGTTGCCCCATTATTGGCGTAATCATTCTAATTATTATCATACACCAGCAGAACGAAGTGCAGAAGCGATTATCATTAGGTTTAGTCAGGAATATGCTGGAACTGAGTTTCTTAAAATCCCAGCGTTAAAACCAGTCTTTGATTTGCTGAATAATGCCAAAAGAGGAATTTTTATCCATCAACAGCATGAAGATCTGCAGCAAAAATTGATAAACTTTTTGACGCTTAATGAGGGGCAACGGATTATCGCCTTGACCGAGATTTTGTTAAGCATCGCTACTGAAAAGACATATGATTATTTATGTAGCATTGGCTATGCACATCAGTATAAGAGCAATGATATTACCAAAATAGATACGGTATATAGTTATGTATTAAATCATTTCAAAACTGATTTAAGTGTACAAGATATTGCCTCCAAATGCAACATGAATACTGCAGCATTTTGTAGGTATTTTAAAAAGAAAACCGGTAAAACGTTCAAGGATTTTATGAACGAAATAAGGTTAGGCAACGCCACGAAGTTATTATTGAAAGGTGATCTTACTATCGCGGAAGTAGCATTCGAATCGGGCTTTAATAATCCGTCTTATTTTAACCGTTTATTTAAGCGTGTTAAAGGAATAACACCTACAGATTACCGATTACAATACATAAAATAGATGAAGATTAATTTTTATATTCCTCGATGGGGAAACAGACATTTAAGCTGGGCTGACTTTGCTTTAAAAGCAAGGCATGCAGGTTACGATGGAGTAGAGGCAAATTTACCTGTTGACGAAGAAGAAAAGGCAAGCATGTTCGAAGCGCTCAATAGTAACGGCTTAAGCTGGATAGGACAACATTTTGAGACTGCTACTGCCGATTTTGATGAACATTTAATAGCATACAAAACGAGATTAAATGATTTAGCGGCAGCAAAGCCCTTATTTATCAATTCGCAAACGGGCAAGGACTTTTTTACATTCGAGCAAAACTGTGAGCTTATTGAATCTGCTGCCGAAATAAGTGCTGAAACTGGATTGTCTATTCTCCATGAAACACATCGTGGAAAGTTTAGCTTTTGTACCACAGCAACAGCAAAGTATTTGCAACAATACCCCGCTCTAACTTTAACAGCTGATTTTTCACATTGGTGTTGTGTGTCTGAATCTTACTTACAAGATCAAAAAGAGGTTTTAAACTTGGCTATTAGTCGAGCAGCTCATTTTCATGCACGAGTAGGCTTTCCGGGTGGTGCACAGGTGAACAACCCTGCCGCGCCTGAATGGAAGGAAGCGCTCGGTTTTCATTGCCAATGGTGGGATGCTATTGTTCAACGCCACCTCGCCTTGCAAACCGACATCTTAACCGTAACCTGTGAGTTTGGCCCGTACCCGTACATGCCACAATTACCATTTAGCCAAGATGATGTTAGCGATTTGTGGGAGGTAAACCTGTTTATGAAAGACTTTTTGCAAAAGCGTTATGCTACTTTTCGAGTAACCAATAACCTAACATAGAAATCCCTCTAGGGTACCAATAGCCAATCCAAACATCGTCCTTCTTAAGCAGGCCATCATTGTAGGCATAAGGACTATTCTTATTCCATTGATACATGTAAGGAGCAGAAGAGTGCTTAATTCCATACCATTGGGCGGCAACTACATCTGCAACAACCGTTTTGCTAAACCAAGTTGTACCTTCTTGGGTTGTTAATTTAACTCCATAATCAGTTATGCTTTGCGCGTAGGTTTCAGCATAATCTTTTTTAAGCACATCAGCTAGTTCTTTTAGTATGGGCGCTCTACTCCCTGCAAGGCCTGGCAAAAATAAACCTTCACCAATTACTACCGAACGCTGGTTCCATTTTGGAAAGTGTTCGTCTAGGCTAACTGGAATAAAACCGTATTTCTTTTGCGCTTTTTTTAAGGTGGTTAGAATAGTTTTAGCCTCATTTTCGAAATGTAAAGCCTGTTTAATGCGTAGGCCTTCATTGTTAACAGCTACACCTGCGCTCTTGTATCCAGCGCCTTGTCCATCAACAACACCAGTTTTAGTCGCATCTATGGTGTTAACTCGCTCTCTAATAGCTAAAGCCCTAAACATCTCTGCAGCTACCGCATAGGCGCTAAGTTGCTTTGCACCTAAAAAGGTATTGTCTGGTGAAAGTTTTAATGCTTCATTGGCATCATAGGTAGTCCAGCCATAGGCTTTGTCAGCTATTCCATTTCGGTTGGTGTCTCTATTAATTACCGATTGCAACAATACATCAACCGTACCCAGCATCGATTTTACAAAAGTATCGTCATTGCTTATTTTCCAATAGTAGTATAACAGTAGTACAAATGAGGTATTTTCTTCCACTGCCATGTGGGGTCCGTAATTATAATTGGCTGTTTCATTTACAAAGGGTAAATCGCCAACATCGTGGTATAGGTAAGGGCCATATTCTGCTGCCGTCATCCCTTGTTGGTAAGCGGGCTTGTTTTGAACAGCATTGGCTTGGACGGTTAATTCTGCTCTGGCAATATAGTGAGTCCACTGACTAAGCTGTAATTTTAACCGCCAAGGACAAAATATAGCACTAACTTCGGTTTCATGAGCTACATCTACTGTACTTAGGTGCTTAAATCGGCCTTCTGAAACATAAAATCTTGGTTGTTTATTTGCATCAGTCAAGAAAAAGGTATTCGCCAGATCGGTATGAAAGGAGAGTGCCAACACCCATTTTTCTTGTGGACTTAGCTTGCTATTCATTAAGCTATCTTCAAATTTTTGGGTTAGACTTAAATTTTCTTCTACCCGTTCTTTTGCATAAGCTAAAACCTCGTCAATGTTCTTCCAGTATTCGTTATAGTAAAAGTGAAGCGCTTGATTTACCCGTTTGTCTTCAATTACAGTAGGACTATGGTGGGTAGCATATACTTGGCTAAACTCTTGTTGGTTATTTTTTGGGATGTTAAATTCATAAAAAAGGCCGCCAAATCCTTCTTCATTAAATGTGCCTTTCGCTGGAGTTTTAATTGCCATTAATGCCACTTTACCATTTAGACTGGCATTGTCTCTAAACAAGACCTTTTGCTGGTTGTTTTCAGGTGCCATTGGCTCAAGACTCATGAAATTGAATCCTTTTACAGGGGTTTTTGCCATGCCAATTTTAAGTTTGCCGGTAATGATAGCGTTGCTTTTGTTGACGACATTTACCAGCATATAAAATCCAGGAAAGATTTGGGTTTTAATTGCAGCAGTGTCTATTAAATCCTTTGAAGGAGTGAAGGAAGAAATTAAAGTGAAATTAACTTGAATACCTTCCGGCGTTTCCCCACTAATCTGCATGGAGGTTGGTCCGAATTTGAGTAGCTGATTATTAAAATAGCGCGCATTTCTTGGAAGCTTGCTGGTTCTGAAGCAATAATTTTTTTGATTAACGGTTATGCCGATCAGTAAACCCATTTGCTCATCCATATCGAAGCCTAAGCTGCCAGTTTGCATACTTTGTTTTTCGTTGAGCAATGAAAAAGTAAAGCGACTACCTAGCCTTGAATTAAGCAACGAAAAATTTGTACTGTCTGTAAGTGGGGTAGCAATTAAGTTTTGATTTACTTTAAAACTTTGCGCGGCAACAGTTAATGATAAGCTAAGAGATAAAATGGTGAGCAGTGTTTTTTGGAAATTCATAAGATTAATTGCTTTTAAAACTTGATGCGGGTAAACCTTCTTTGTTATATAGATTAGCTCCATCTGGACTATCGGCCCAAGCATAGCGTACAGCTACAGGTTTAGAGATGTTTGTACTCCAAACGATTACTTGTTTTCCTGCGATTTTCGCTTCCGCAGGTATAAAATTTTCGCCATCAGCTGATAAGCTAAATCCCTTTAAGGTTTCTCCTGTATGGATTAATCCCTTTCCGATGTGGCTAAATGAAACTAAAACGTTATCCTTTGAGATTTTGTGCGACTGGTAAATTGGACCAGAAAAAACGATATTTTCACCATAAGCTATTTTTCTAGCGGCTAAAGCTAAGCGTTGTCCTACAGCTAATTTATTTCTTGGGTGGATATCATCTTTTTCGCCGATATCATGGGTGACCACCATGGCGGTATGAGATGTTTTTAAGACTTTCATTTGTGCTTCTCTTAATAAGGCCCAATTACTAATTTTAGGCTCAGTTGCCGTACTTAAATAGTTAGCTAGTTGTACATATAGAAATGGCAGATTTGCTTGTTGCCAGTCGGTTCTCCATAATTTAATGAGTGAAGTTAATAGTGGTTGGTATTCTTCTGGTTTTGGGATGTTACTTTCGCCTTGGTACCAAGCAACGCCCTTAATTGCATAATTGCTGAGAGGTTTAACCATCGCATAATAATAAGCGGTGGGACTATGTAAGGATAAGCCATTACCTCTTGGTAAAAGTTGCTGCTCAATTCCGAATCTGAACTTCCATGGATTACTTATAGTAATAGAGTCATTGTTGAATTTAACCTGATATTTATTGGTAGCATTGAAGCTTATACCCGTAGTTGGACTAATCAATCTAATGGTAATCTTATTTTCTCCAGCTTTAAGCAGTCCTTTAGGGATCGCATAATTACGCGCCGTATACCCACTGTTAATATTTCCCACTTTTTGGCCATTTAGGTAAGTTTCATCCTCGGTATGCATCATTCCTAAGGACAGTGTTGCTGCTTTTCCTACCAAACGCTGAGGGATATTTACCGTAGTTTTAAACCACATGGATCCATATTTTGGAAGTTTAATCTGTTGAGCAAGCTGAGCTAAATCATTGATGCTTTGCCAACCCATCTCTTGGGAATCGGTAGATAGATACCATTTTTGAATGACACCTAAATCTTCTTTGTTAATGGCTGTATACCAAGCTTCCGTTTTTAGTTGATGAGCTTTTAAAATATTAGCTACTGCTAGGGTGTCTTTTAACTTTTCAGCAATACTTGCGTAGGAAGGGAAGGGCTTTAACGATTCGCTATTTACCCACGATTGGATTGGCGTGCCACCTACACTAGAATTGATGATGCCTATCGGTATTTTATATTTCTCATATAATTCTTTCGCGAAAAAATAGGCAACAGCCGAGAAATCCAATACCGTGGTTGGATTTGCAGCAACCCAGCCCATATCGCTACTTACATCGGGTATTGGATTAAATGCCATATTTCTTTTCACGGTAAACTGTCTAATTTGAGGATAATTACTATTCTTAATGGCTTGGAGATAATTTGATTTGATATTAGGTCTACTCATTAAAGCTTCCATATTTGATTGTCCTGCACATAACCAAACATCACCGATAAGTAAATCGCGTAACTCGATTTTGTTAATGAGCATGATAAAAGGCCCTCCAGCCTGTTGTGGTGGAATTATTATGGACCACTGCTTATCTAAGCCAGCTTTAGAGCGATATATTTGATGCTTGAAGGTTACAGTTATTTCTTCACCGACATTTGCCCAACCCCAAAGTTTAATATTCTGATTTCTTTGTAGTACCATCCCATTGCTAATTAATGCGGGAAGCTTTACTTCAGCATGTGCTGCGATCGTAAATAATAACAGGGCGAAAATGCAAGGGATTAGCTTTTTCATTAACAGGAATAGTGATTTATAAATGGTTTAATTAAGACGGCAGGTAAATGTTTTCGCCTTATGCAATGATAATGTATTCTGATGAATAATCAGATAGAAATTTCTAGAAATATATATAAGTTACCGTACACGAAGTGAGATATCTTTGTAATTTCTTATCTCATAATTGTTAGACTGCCAGAAACAGCGTCGTATTTATAGCTGACCTTTATTTCGTAATATCTTAACGTCTGGCGCGACCGTGATTGTAGTGGCGCCTAAGGTTGGAAAGGTAAATGGAGGGTTTTTGCGGATAATAGCAGTTTGGGAGTAGTGCTAACCTTTTGTAAGGATAAAAGGAATTGGCTGATAATTTGTCCGAACATTATCCTTAATTTTACTGCTGAACAGGAGCGTTATATTTGAGAAAGACGTCAGCATTCTTCCTTTACCATCAGCACACAGTCATATGAACATAGAACTACGCAAGCTAAGCATTACGGATTATAAAGACCTCAGGGAATCAATGGTGCAGGCTTATGATGCGAGCGGAAACGGCATCTGGAGTAAGGCAAACATCCAGAACTTGTTGAATATTTTTCCAGAGGGGCAACTCTGTATTGCGGTAGATGAGCGTGTAGTAGCCTGTTCACTATCTATTATTGTAGATTATGATATTTTCGGCGATGACCATACGTATGCTCAGATTACGGGTAATTACTCTTTTTCTACTCACACCTCAGGCGGGGATGTGCTTTATGGGATAGAGGTTTTCGTTCACCCAGATTTTCGTGGATTACGTTTGGCAAGGAGGATGTACGAGGCGAGAAAGGAGCTTTGCGAGCGACTGAATTTAAAGAGTATTATTGCTGGTGGTCGAATTCCTGGTTATCATGAACACCATGACACGCTGAGCCCTAGGAAATATATCGATAAAGTGAAGGCTAAAGAACTCTTTGACCCGACACTTACCTTTCAAATTTCCAACGATTTCCACGTACGTAAGATCTTGAAGAATTACCTGCCTGGAGATGCAGAGTCCAAGGAATTTGCCACACTTTTAGAGTGGAACAACATCTATTACCAGGCAAACGATTCGGCGAGATCGGCCAAAACTATTCGTATTGGACTTGTCCAGTGGCAGATGCGCCTATTTCCGAGCATGGACAGTTTCTATGAGCAGGTAGAATTCTTTGTAGATGCGGTTAGCGGTTATAAGTCGGATTTTATCATGTTCCCAGAATTCTTTAATACACCGTTGTTGCAACCCTATAACCACTTAGGGGAAATGGAGGCCATGCGCATGCTTGCAAGTAAAACAGCAGAGATTGTTTCCAAAATTCAGCAATATGCAGTTTCGTATAACGTGAACATCATCTCAGGCAGTATGCCGATTCTGGAGGATAGTAAGCTTTACAATGCCACTTATCTTTGCCATCGCAACGGACTGACGGAAGAGTACCGCAAAATTCATATTACCCCAAATGAGCAGAAATACTATGGTATGGTGGGAGGGGATAAAATAGGGGTATTTGATACGGACTGTGGGAAGATCGGAATCCTGATCTGTTACGATGTAGAGTTTCCAGAGCTTAGCAGGATTTACGCAGATCAAGGCATGCAAATCTTGTTCGTGCCGTTTCTAACGGATACCCAGAATGGCTATACTAGGGTAAGGCGATGCGCGCAGGCGCGAGCAATAGAAAATGAATGTTACGTAGCCATAGCGGGTTGCGTGGGTAACTTACCTAAAGTTAATAATATGGATATTCAGTTTGCGCAGTCCGCCGTGTTCACTCCATCTGACTTTGCCTTTCCGACTAATGCGGTTAAGGCCGAGACAACGCCTAATACTGAAATGATGCTTGTAGTTGATGTGGACTTACATCTTTTGGACGAACTACATCACTTTGGTACGGTAAAAATCCTGAAGGACAGGCGTAAGGATCTCTATGAGGTAAGGTTTTTAGGTAAAAAAAACCAGGTGTAAAAATATATTTCTTTGAGATCGTCCCTGTTCTTTTGCCGAGATCTACTCTTTATTGGGGTTATTAATCGAAATTAAGATGTAATCGTTAGAACCAAAGGGATAGATCAAAATCTCAAAATGTTCGGCGAAATGGTAAATGTCAAATATGTTCTCGCAGATGTGTTCCAGAAGCTCATCGAACTTTAGGTATGGGTTGGTGAAAATGATCAGTCTGCCAAAAGTGTCGAGTTCTGAAGCTATGGTGTGCTCGCCAAAGTACTCGTGAAACTGGCTAAGGAAAATAGCGGATTGGGCTCTTGTCAGCATGATGTTTTCTTTAGGTAAGAGGTAAACAGCGTTGGGCCTAAATTTGTTTTTTGGTGTTGGGGAAGTTTCGAGACAAGGCTGCGGGTTAGGGGTTACTAAATCGGACAAAGCAACCTGTGATTAAGGTAATTTAAACAGTCTATTATTACGTTACTCGCGTTCTGAATAATAAATTCCTGTTTTTCAATAAATTATGTTATCTTTGGACTTTATTAAATATATTATAATGCAACAAGGAACAGTAAAATTTTTCAATGAATCAAAAGGTTTTGGATTTATCGTGCCAGCTAATGGCGATAGCGAAATCTTTGTACACGTGACCGGTCTTATCGATCAGATCCGTGAAAACGATCAGGTAAGCTATGATGTCGAAAACGGCAAAAAAGGCCTGAACGCAGTTAATGTTAAGATAGACTAATCGTTTTCCTTCATAAATTGTAGAAACATCCGTCAAATTTGGCGGATGTTTTTTTTTGCTCTTTTTTGCTTAGGGGTAGATAGACAATTCATCAACAATTCCCTTTATTATGTTCCCGAATAAGTATATCTTTAAATTTTGGTGTCCTTATTCAAAGGCTAATTAATGTGCTATTCCTGATATGAAAACAAAATTATTGATTTTGTCCGTTGGACTAATAACTGCTTCCTGTGCGGCTGGACTGTTTAAAGATACTAGTTCGATAAACGAAGGGCAGCCTGTAAAACCAAAAGGAATTATTACTGGCGCCGATCAAACGGAGAAATATTTACCTTATTTAAAGGGAAAACGAATTGGTCTGATAGCTAATCAAAGTTCCTTGATAGGGAAGAAAAGTAGCGTAGATAGTTTAGTGAGCCTTGGCGTTAATATTGTAAAAGTGTTTGGACCTGAGCACGGCTTTAGGGGCAATGCAAGTAATGGCGCTGTTGTAAAAGATGAGGTAGATGCTAAAACTGGAATTCCGATCGTCTCTTTATATGGTAAGAATGAAAAACCGACAAAGGAACAGTTGGCAGACGTTGATTTGGTGGTTTTTGATATCCAAGATGTGGGATGCCGTTTTTATACCAATATCAATACGCTGGAATACGTGATGGAAGCCTGTGCCGAAAACAATAAGGAATTGCTTATTCTCGATAGACCAAACCCTAACGCTTATCTGATAGATGGCCCAGTAATGACTGATGACAAATTTAAATCTGGTATTGGCATCCATTATACTCCAATGACTCATGGTATGACGATAGGAGAATTTGCACAATACCTTAACGGTGAAGGATATCTTAAAGAAAAATGCAAAATAAAAGTGATCAAGGTTGCTAACTACGATCATGGAATGTCTTACGTATTGCCGATAAATCCTTCGCCAAATTTAAATACGCAACAGGCAGTACTGCTTTTCCCAAGTCTATGTATGTTTGAAGGAACTAATATTAACGAAGGTCGGGGAACTCGGATGCCGTTTACAATTTTGGGTGCGCCGGCATTGAAAGGCAAATATTCGTTCTCCTATAAACCTATGAGTATTCCAGGAATGAGCGAGAAGCCAATGCATAAAGATTCGGTGTGTTATGGGATTGATCTTCGTGGGTATGATGTAAGCCAATTAAGGAAGAGCCGTCAACTCAATTTAAGTTGGGTAATCGAATTGTATAAAGCTTATCCCGACAAAGCTAATTTCTTTATGAAGGAAAGAGCGACTACCGGTGTATCTCCATTTGATCTGCGCATTGGTACAGATCAATTGAGGAAGCAGATTATTGCAGGGGTATCTGAAGCTGAGATCAGGAAAGGCTGGGAGCCCGGATTGAAAAAGTTTAAAGCCATACGGGCCAAGTATCTATTGTATAAAGATTAATTCTTTAAACCATATAGATTTTTCTTTTCACATAGCAACATAGAAGACATAGGTTATAGCAGATTTAGAAATATGTGTTCTATGTTTCCATGTGGTGCATATATTTCCATGGCTTTCTTTTATCTTTGCGGCGAATTTAATATTTCCCACTTTGATTAATGTAAATAACATCTCCGTTTCATTTGGCGGAACAACACTTTTTAGCGACGTCACGTTTTCTATCAATGAGAACGATAAAATAGCCCTCATGGGGAAGAATGGTGCGGGTAAGTCGACCATTTTAAAAATCATTGCAGGCGCAGCTAAACCTACTTCTGGTAATGTAACTGGTCCGAAAGAAGCCGTAATTGCGTATTTACCTCAGCATTTGCTTACTCAAGATAACGTAACTGTTTTTGAAGAAACAATGAAAGCGTTTCAAGAAGTAAACGAAATGCAAAAGGAGCTCGAAGAGTTGAATGAGCAACTTAATACGCGTACAGATTATGAGAGTGATGATTTCATGAAGCTAATTGAGCGCGTGTCTGAATTAAGTGAAAAGTTTTATTCGATTGAAGAGGTCAATTATGATGCAGAGGTTGAAAAAGTGCTCAAAGGATTGGGTTTTGAACGTAAGGATTTTACTCGTAAAACTTCAGAGTTTTCTGGTGGTTGGCGGATGCGGATCGAGTTGGCTAAAATTTTATTAAAGAAGCCTGATCTCATTTTATTAGATGAGCCTACTAACCACATGGATATTGAAAGTATTCAATGGCTAGAAGATTTTCTAATTAATTCGGCAAAGGCCGTAATGGTTATTTCGCACGATCGTACTTTTGTAGATAATATTACCAATCGTACCATCGAGGTAACCATGGGGAAAATTTATGACTACAAAGCCAAATACACCCATTATTTGCAATTGCGTGCTGATCGTCGCGTACATCAGTTAAAAGCTTATGAGGAACAGCAACGATTTATAGCAGATAATCAGGAGTTTATAGATCGGTTTAGAGGAACTTATTCTAAAACTTTGCAGGTACAATCACGTGTTAAAATGCTGGAAAAGCTTGAAGTGATTGAGATTGATGAAGTTGACAATTCTGCTTTGCGCTTGAAATTTCCACCATCGCCACGTTCTGGCCAATATCCAGTAATGGTAGAAGAACTAACTAAAGCTTATGGCGATAATGTGGTGTTTAAAGATGCATCAATGGTAATCGAGCGAGGAGAAAAGGTAGCTTTTGTTGGTAAGAATGGAGAGGGCAAGTCGACCATGATTAAAGCAATTATGGGTGAAATCGATTTTGAAGGAAGTTTAAAGGTAGGGCACAATGCGAAAATAGGCTACTTTGCCCAAAATCAAGCTGCCTTGCTAGATGAGAATTTGACCGTTTTTGAAACGATTGATCAAATTCCCTTAAGTGATGGAAGCATCAAAATCAAGGATCTTTTAGGAGCGTTTATGTTTAGTGGTGATGATACGACGAAGAAAGTGAAAGTGCTTTCTGGAGGAGAAAAAACCCGGTTAGCGATGATTAAATTGCTTTTGGAACCAGTAAATGTTTTAATTCTGGATGAGCCGACTAACCACTTGGACATGAAAACCAAAGATATTATTAAAGATGCCTTGAAAGATTTTGATGGGACTTTGATTTTAGTATCGCATGATCGCGATTTCTTGGACGGACTTGCCAATAAAGTATTCGAGTTTGGAAATAAACGCGTTCGTGAACACTTTGAAGATATTAAAGGATTCCTAGCCTATAAGAAAATGAATAGTTTAAAGGAAATTGAACAAAGCTAGTGAAGCTTGTAGCATAATCGTAATAAAAAAGCAGTTCTAGGTAAGTTAGAACTGCTTTTTTTATAGTGATGAAAATCAAATTATCGCCTATGTCTCGTGTATTGGATTATTAACTCTTAAACATCTTATTTACAGCGAGCTCCACTTTTTTGATGTCATCACTGATTGTTTTCTGAACTCCCGGATCGAAAGTTGGCGTAAATCTTGTTTCGATGGTAATTTGCTCTGGTTCGTTGCTAATGTTTAATCTGAAAATATGCTTTCCAAACTTGAAGCCAGCTCCGATTTTAGTAACATTAGCTTCTACTACTTGCATAAATTCATAGCTATTGCTCACTTGGTCTAAGAAATCTTTGATGGCCTGAAACACGAAGTCAGTCTCAATGTTTAAGCCATTGATAATAATAGTTGCTGCTTCTAAAGCTGCTTTCAATTCGTTATTTCCTTTAACACCTTCGTGGATATCCTGAAGTGTTTCTAATAAATCTTCGCTAAAAATGATATTTCTTTTGTCTGTGATGAGAATGGTAGTCACGCCATCCTTGTTTAGCTCGTGTTTAAGATGAATCTCATCGTTACCATCCTTAATTTTATATTCACCAGTTGCAGGATTCTCTACTTTCGAATCCGCTATGGCGGTCTTTAAGGTTTTTACAATATAATCTAAAGCTGGATATTTTTCTATTTCACTCATGGCGTTATCTTTTTTGCAAAGGTAATTGTAAATAGAATAATTTAAACATTAATGAAGATAGTTTTTTGCATCCGCCAAGTTTGGGCATACATTTTTGGGATTCTTATGCTGAGACTAATGGTGATGTTATAATTTCCATTTCAGCTTTTCCATTTAGCAATAAGGTTCATCATCTGTTTCTCCAATAGATTGAAGACTAATCCGAGCATAATGAAAATACAAGCAATAACCTTCCAATAAGGTAAATCTTCACCCAATAAAACGACCGAGCTTAAGATGCCGAAAACAGGAACCAATAAGGTAAAAGGGACAACTTCAGCTGTCGCGTAAGAATTTAATAGCAATCCCCAGATGCCATATCCTACAAACGTTGATAAATAGACAATGTAGACTACTGCGGCGATAGTTTCTAGTGAAACCTTTTGAACTGATGAAACAATTAGATCCGGGCCCTCTATCAGATATGAAAAAGCAAGCATAAAGGGAAAGGCAACGAGATTACCCCAAGCTACTAAAGCCAATGGCGATGATGCTGCAACTTTTTTCGAGAACATGTTGCCCGCTGCCCATGATAGTGCTGCAAAGAGTGTCAGTAAAAAACCTATAAATGATGAACTTCCCTCAACATGACTGCCCACAATCCAAAGACCTATAAAGGATATTAATGCTCCAATAATTTTCCATTTGGTTGGTTTGTCGTTAAATAATAAAGCTGCCATCCCCATGGAGAAAAAAATCTGGACTTGTAAGACGAGCGAAGATAGTCCGGGAGATAAGCCTAAGTGGAGACCGCTAAACAGGAACCCGAATTGCAAGGCGAAAGTGAATATGCCATAGCCTAATACATACTTGATTGGGGCCTTTGGTTTTGGAAGGAAAAAGACTAATGGAAAGGCAGCGAGCCCAAAACGAAGGGCACATAATAAAAAAGGAGGAATATCTTTCAAAGCAATATGGATTGCGATAAAATTCATTCCCCAAATTAAAACGGTTAGCAGTGCTAAAAAGAAGTGTTTTGTTTTCAAGTCTGTATTAGTTTATTGATTTGATTGCTGCTTATCCAAGTAATTAGTAAGCGCTGAAGCGATGACGCAAAGCTATCGACTTTGTTCGGCAAAAAAAGTATACAGTTTTCATTATAAATGGGGGTACAGATTATTTATTAAAGAAAGATTTAGATTAGCTTAAAAAGTGGCTAATCTAAATCAATACTTCTAGTTATTGGTTAATTTTAGTTAAAAGTTTGGTGGCAACTTCTTCTGATGATTGAGGATTTTGACCGGTAAATAACAAACCATCTTCTAAAACATAAGAAGTCCAATCGGCGCCTTTAGTATATTTTGCGCCACGTTCTTTTAATTTGTTTTCCAGCAAAAAAGGGACAACATCAGTTAATTGAACTGCACTTTCTTCTGTATTAGCAAAAGCGGTTAAATTTTTTCCTGCTATTAAATAGTTTCCCGTTTTATCTTTAACATTAACTAAAGCTGCTGGGGCATGACATACGAAGGCAATTGGTTTATTGTTGTTGTAAAACGACTGAATAAGTTTAATCGAGTTTTTATCGTTTGATAAATCCCACATTGGGCCGTGGCCACCGGGATAGAACACCGCATCGAATGTTTGATGCGTTACATTCGCCAATTTGATAGTCGAACTTAATGCTTTTTGCGCTTTAACATCGGCATAAAATCTTTTAGTCGAAGCTGTTTGAAATGAAGGTTCATTACTCTTTGGATCGATGGGTGCTTGTCCGCCTTTGGGCGTAGCAATAACAATTTCAATTCCCTTGTCTAGAAAGTAATAGTACGGGGTTGCAAATTCTTCGATCCAGGAGCCTGTTGCTTCTCCGGTATTTCCTAATTTATCGTGAGAAGTTAATACAAAAAGAATTTTTGTTTTTTGTGTTTTTTGAGCATAAGTTGCTCCGCTAGTTAATGCAAGAATTGCAATTAACACTGATTTGATTATATTTTTCATGTTATTTAAATGATTTATGAATTAAAGATTGTGTCCAGATCCTTTACCACCATCTACGTTGATGATTGATCCTGTGATGAAATTACTTTTGGCAACGGTGTAGACCATTTCTGACACATCGTCGATTTCTCCAATACGATTTAACAAATGTAAACTGGCGCTTTGATCTGCTTTATCGCCATGCATTGGCGTACGAATAACCCCTGGTGCAACTGTGTTAAATCGGATATTTTGTTTCCCGAATTCGGCCGCTAATTGAATGGTTAGGGCATGGATAGCGCCTTTACTAGCAATGGCTGCAGACGCTGGCCATCCGCCTAAGCCATGATTTACAAGAGGTGTTCCGATATTAATGACAACACCATCCTGTTGTTTCAGCATTTGTGGTACTACGGCCTGTGTGGTAAAATAAGTCCCTTTCAAATTGGTTGTCAAAAACTTGTCTAGATAAGCCTCATCAACTTCTAAAAATGCTTTGCTGTCGAAAATACCAGCGTTATTTACCAATACATCAACTTGCCCAAATCTTTTGATCGCTGTTTCTACCAATTGTTCGCCAGTTGTTTTATTACTCACGTCGCCTGCGACCATAGCGAGGTTATCACCTGCTCCCAGTTCTATAAAAGTAGCTACCAGTTTTTCGGCGTTTAAGGAGTTAATTACTACTTGATCCCCTCTTTCTAAAAAGTAACGGGCTATTCCTTTGCCAATGCCGGAGGCTGCTCCGGTAACAATGATTGTTTGTTTCTTCATGATTTTATTTTTTATCGGCTGTGATGCCTTTTTCTCGTAATATTGATGTTTGTTCTCCTGCATAACCCCAATCATCTAACTCTATTTCTTGGATGACGATGTGGGTTAAATGTGGGTCCTTGTTTAATGTTGTGGTGATTAAATCTGTTATTCCTTTAATCAGCATTTGTTTTTGCTCCCGAGAAACTCCTTCACGAGTGAGCTCAATTTTTACATATGGCATGAATAATTAATTAGGTTATGATTACTTAAGCGATTTTAGCAGTTACTTTGATGTCAAGATCAAAGTCGTTGTAGATTAGGGTATCACCTAGATCTTTGAAGAAATTGCCAGAGCGGAATTTTATTCCATACTTGGTTCTATCTATCACCATCTTGCCAGCTAGGCTAATCTCATCGCCGTTGGTATTAATGGTGGTATCGAATGCCGTTGGATGAGTGACACCCTTGATGGTTAACTGCCCTTCCACATGTGTGGTGTCATTATTTGGCGTCGCTGAAGTGATCACGAGCTGTGCTTCTGGGAATTCAGTAGTGTTAAAGAAGTCGTCAGAAGCCAAATGACCTGCGAACTGTGCATTGGTAGCTGGATCGGTAACGTCTAAAATTTTGATTGAAGTGATGTCGATAATTACTTTACCGGCGATGAGTTTTCCATTGTTGAACTCCAATGTTCCTTCTTTAATGTCGATGGTTCCATTGTGTGAACCTGTTACTTTTCTGCCAACCCAGTCAATTTTGCTTTTGGCATTTTCTAGCTTGAAATTTTGTGTTTTCATTTTCTTATGATTTAATTTTTGTTGCTAATTGTGATACAAAGTTTGGCAGAATCGATCAGGCAAGTGCGTGACCTATGTCACTTTTCGGAAGAAGAGGTGGGATTGTGATGTAGGTCACATTTCTCGAGTTGATGTAATTGATGTAATTGATGTGATGATGCTGGATGCCTATGCGATACGCCCATCATCACATTTACTAATTATCACATTCTTAGCTAATGCTGACTTTCAGTTTGGAGACTTTAAGTTATCTTTACAACATGGAGGCTAAAGAGATTTTAAGACAGCATATGGCAAAGACCATCTCGTTAACGGACGAGGAGTTTGAGCGAGTGTTTTCTTGTTTCAAATTGCAGACATTTCAAAAAGGTCAAGCAATAATTTCCGCAGGTGAAACTGTTAATTGCGAATACTTTGTGCTTGATGGAGTTTTGAAGTCATTTTATATTACAGAAAACCTGAAAATGCATATTCTCCAATTTGCTATGCCAACCTGGTGGGTGTCTGATTTTGATGCACTTTATAGTGGAGCGAAGGCAACAATTGATGTAGATTGTATTTCTGATGCTTCCGTGTTGTCCCTTTCTAATGAAGACCGAGAAAACCTATGTAAGGAAATGCATCAGGTCGAATATTTTTTTAGATGGAGAACAAATAAAGGTTATGTGGCTAGTCAAAAACGACTGTTATCCTTAATGAATAACGATGCTAAGTTCCGGTACGAAGAATTAATGAAGCAATATCCAAATTTGTATAATAACGTTTCCAAATATTTAATTGCGGCTTATCTTGGTGTATCCAGAGAGACTTTAAGTAGGCTTTACCATCATAAATAAAATTAATGTGATGATATAATAATTTGATGATGCCGGATGGCTAGGCGATATGCCCATCATCACATTTACTAACTATCACATTAATTAGCTGGTGCGGACTTTAAGTTGGAGCTATAAAAGTGATGTAGGTCACGCAATCACATCATTTTTTCTGTTGAACTTTATCTTGTAATTAAAATACAGACAATGGAAAATCATAAAACAGATCAAGATGCCATCGCTTTGGCGCTTGAGAGTCAATACTTCAAAGGAATTTATGAAGGTAATGTAGGTTTGTTAAAGTCGGTCTTTCACCCAGCAAGTTTATTGTTTGGTGATATTAAAGGACAACCTTATTTTAAAACAATTGATGGATATTTGGAAGGGGTTGGCAATCGTCAAAGCCCTAAAGATTCGGGAAAGCCATTTGAGGCAAGCATAATTACTGTAAAAGTGGTAAATTCAATTGCGGTTGCAGAAGCGACGTTGAAAATGTACGATTTTATTTATCATGATCTTTTATCCTTTCACCGCATTGACGGTCGCTGGGTGATCGTTAATAAAATGCTTACAGACGTTAACAATTAAATTTTATTGCGATGTGGAACAATACAAGAGCAACCAAATTATTGGGGATTGATTATCCGATAATGCAAGGTCCATTTGGCGGAGGACTGTCGACGGCGGCGTTAACCGCTACAGTGTCTAATGCGGGTGGATTGGGAGGATTTGGGGCCTACACCTTAAGTCCGAATGAAATCTATGAAGTAGTGCAACAAATAAATGCAGCGACCAATAAACCGTATAATATAAACTTGTGGGTGTCTGATTCGGATGCTATAAATGGAACGGTTACGGATGAGCATTTTGAAGCCGCTAAAGCTTTATTCAAACCTTACTTTGATGAAGTTGGGATCGCTTTACCAGAAAAACCCGCTCCTTTTACCTCACGCTTTGAAAATCAAGTAGAGGCTATATTGAACATTCGCCCAAAGGTATTCAGTTTTATGTTTGGAATACCTAGTGATGATATTTTGGAGCAATGCCGCAAACTGGGCATTAAAACCATTGGGGCAGCGACTAGCCTAGATGAGGCAATTGTGTTAGAAGCAGTAGGAGTAGATTTGATTATTGCTTCTGGTTTTGAGGCGGGGGGACATCGCCCTTCTTTCCTCGCACCAGCGGAGCAATCGATTACAGGGACTTTTGTGTTGCTTCAATTAATGAAAGAAAAAATAAAAACGCCGATTATAGCCGCGGGTGGCATCGCAAATGGGAGGGGAGTGGCAGCTGCAATGATGCTAGGAGCTGATGCTGCACAAATTGGAACCGCTTTTTTAGCTACTGAAGAATCCGGCGCTTTGCCTATACATCGGAAAATGTTATTTTCTGATGCTGCAAAATACACTACTTTGACACGTGCCTATACTGGCAGGTTTGGTCGTGGTATAACAAGCAGGATTGCGAATGATCTGATAGGGAAGCAAGACCAGTTTTTGCCATTTCCATTGCAGACTACATTCATGTCGCCACTCAGAAAAGCTGCTTTAGCAAACGAGAAATTAGATATGGTGCTTTTTTGGGGTGGACAAATAGCGCCATTGCTTAAACATAAAAAGGCAGCGGTATTAATGCAATCATTGATTGAAGAAACGAATGCAATTCTGGGTACTTACTAGTAGTTCACCATATAAGACATATAAGTTCATGTAAGAGTTGAGCTTATATGTCTTATATGGTTTAATTTTAAATATTCATGATAAATATTGAAACGTCTTTCTGTTGCTGTGCTAATAGGTTTGCTGCTATTTTACTTCGTTTTCCGGACGAACAAATAAAGACTACTTTGCCCTGTACTTGAAGTTCTGCTATTCTTTCTGGTAGTTCATAAAGGGGAATATTGATCCCACCAATATTTTGTTCTTCATATTCATACGCTTCACGAACATCTATTAGAGTGAAATTTTCATTGGCTTTTTGCCATTCATATAAAGTAATGTCATTGAGTACTGGAATAGATCGTTCAGGCGCTTCAGTCTTTTTTGTAGCTTCTGGCATTAAGCTGAAGATTCTGGTTTCATTTGTCAAAGCATCTATAGTCATCAACCTTCCTGATAAGTTATTGCCAAAACCAACAATGAGCTTGATAGCTTCATTAGCCATATAAGTTCCTACAATTCCAGGTAGGGTACCGATAACTCCTGTTTCCCCGCAATTTGTCGCTTCTCCTTCGGATGGTGCTTCGGGATAGAGACAACGGTAGTCGGGACCGCCTTGGTAGTTGAATACTGAAATCTGCCCTTCGAATCGGAAGATTGATCCAAATACCAGTGGCTTTTTTAATTCCACCGTTGTGTCATTTACCAAATATCGGGTGGGGAAATTATCGGAGCAATCTAGTACAACGTCGTAATGGCTAATAATAGTGCGTGCATTTTGCTGGTCTAATTTGATTGGATAATCTTTCAACTCCAAATGAGGGTTGAGTAGTTTCAGTTTTTCAATAGCAGTATTTGCTTTGTTCTTACCTAGATCACCAGTGTTGAAAAGGATTTGCCGTTGAAGATTACTTTCTTGCACTACATCATGATCGATTACCCCGATCCGCCCTATGCCAACTGCAGCCAAGTACAAAAGCACTGGCGAGCCTAATCCACCAGCACCAATGACCAATACACTTGCCTGCTGCAATTTCAGCTGACCTAGAATTCCCAATTCTGGAAGGAGGATTTGACGTTCGTATCGTTCGAGTTGTTTTCGGTTCATTAGTTCAATTGTTCATTAGTGAGGTTAATTAGCAAGTAAGAACCAATCTTTCCAAACTGCTTCATATCCTTGATTGTTGATCATCTGGGCAATTTCAGTTGCGCTACGTTCGTCGGAAATTTCAAATTGTTCTAACGATTGTGATTCTACGGCGTAGCCTCCTGGGTTGGTTTTAGAACCCGCGCTAATTGAAGTGATGCCAAGTTTAATGATGTTGTCTCTAAAAATGTCTGATTCGCGGGTTGAAATGGATAGTTCTACTTCTTCATTAAAAATTCGATAGGCACAGATTAATTGCGCTAATTCTCGGTCGCTCATGGCTATTTTAGGCTCTAATCCTCCGCTGAAAGGGCGTAGTCTAGGAAACGAAATACTGAATTTACTTTGCCAATATTTTTTTTCGAGATAGGTAAGGTGAAGAGCCGTGAAAAAAGAATCAGTACGCCAGTCTTCTAGTCCGATGAGCACCCCTAGTCCCATCTTGTGAATTCCTGCTTTTCCAATTCTATCTGGTGTTTCTAAGCGGTACTGGAAATTAGATTTTTTTCCTTTTGGATGATGTTTTTTGTAGTCTTCTTGATGATAGGTTTCTTGGTAAACTAAAATGGTATTTACTCCTAGTGCCTTCAATTCGCTGTATTCTTTCCATTCCAAGGGTTGTACTTCCATTGAGATTTGTGAAAAATGCGGTTGGAGGAGCTTAAGCACTTTTTTGAAATAATCGATATGAACAGATTGGTTGGCTTCACCTGTAACCAAGAGTACATGGTTGTAGCCCATTTTTTTTATCACGGCTACTTCCTGCATAATCTCTATTGGCGAAAGTGTTTTGCGGCGAACTTTATTATCGTAACTGAAACCACAGTAAGTACAAATGTTATTGCATTCGTTGGAAAGGTACAAGGGCACGTACATTTGGATTACCTTGCCAAAGCGCTTTTGGGTTAAATGCTGACTTAATGCCGCCATTTGCTCTAGATAAGTTGATGCTGCTGGAGAGATAAGTGCTTTAAAGTCTTCCAAAGTTCTGGTGTTTGCGGATAATGCACGTTCAACATCGTTGTTGGTCTTGCTGTATATGCTTTTTTTTACGTCTTGCCAGTTGTGCTGGTTGAATAGGGTAGTGAAATTGCTATCCTTAGGTGTCATAGCGTAATTGTTTTTGGAAATTAATCTAAAAAGGAGGTGAGTGGACTACTGGCCACTGCCAAGTTTCCTGCTGTGCCTAGTTTTGCTTCAAAAGCCATTCTTCCTGCTTCAACTGCGATTTTAAAAGCTGCAGCCATTTTAACTGGATTGCCGGACACAGCAATTGCGGTATTGACGAGCACTGCATCAGCACCGATTTCCATCGCTCGAGCAGCGTCGGAAGGAGAACCAATCCCTGCATCTATCACCACAGGGACGTTCGACTGGCTAATGATTATCTCCAGAAAATCGATAGTTTTCAATCCTTTGTTACTTCCTATTGGTGAGCCTAATGGCATTACTGCAGCTGTTCCTACATCTTCAAGTCGCTTGCAAAGTACAGGGTCGGCATGGATATATGGCAATACAATGAAGCCCATTTTGACCAATTCTTCAGTAGCTTTGAGGGTTTCAATCGGATCTGGCATGAGATATTTTGGATCTGGATGAATTTCTAATTTAATCCAGTTTGTCTCTAATGCTTCTCTCGCCATTTGTGCTGCAAATATTGCTTCACGGGCGTTGCGAACGCCAGAAGTATTGGGCAATACATTAAATTGAGGATGTTTAAGGTGTTGTAAAATATCATCTTTGTCATTATTCAAGTCGACCCGCTTTAAGGCAACGGTAACCAACTCTGAACCTGAGGCTAGCAGGGCTTGTTCCATTTCTACAGGAGAACTGAATTTTCCTGTTCCAGTAAAAAGTCTAGATTGAAAGGTATGATTTGCTATAGTTAACATGAGATTTAATTTTAATAGGATTTAAGGTTGGGGATTAAATTAGCGTCAATAGCGGTTTGCATGCGGAGTAATATTTCAGCAGGATTAGTTTGATTGGTTAATGCGCCAGATATGGCTACGCCATACACTCCAGTTTGCATGAGTACTGGGATATCACTAGCTAAAATTCCGCCAATAGCGATGATAGGAGTTGTTATGCCAACTTGCTGTACAAGTGTTAAAATGCTTTTGTATCCTGCCAGACCAATAATTGGACTTAAGTTTTGCTTGGTGCTGGTGAATCGATAGGGGCCAAGTCCAATGTAATCAACCCCTTCATTTATCCGTTGGAGAATGTGTTCAAAAGTATTGGCTGTACCACCGATAATCATGTTCTGTCCGACAATAGCTCTTGCTTGGCGGATTGGCATATCTTGGAGGCCTAGGTGAACTCCATGTGCACCTGCTTCTAAGGCAATTTGTGGATGGTCATTTACAATCAGTTTTGCATTATTCGCTTCGCATAATGCAACTGCTTGTTTGGCAAAGTCGAGAATTGTATCAGGGTGCATATCCTTTATTCGTAGTTGAATCCATTTACTGCCTGCAGCAAGCACTGATTTTATCGCGTCAAGGTGTGTACCATTTGATGTCTTTTGCGAGATATATTGGAGGTTTGATATCATTTTAGTTTATTAGTTTATTAGTTTGTTGGTTTTTTGGGCCAGCATTTATAATCAATGGCCCACTACTAGCTGGATGTCTCGAGAATACTGGGGCTGTGATAACCGAGTAAATTGGAGTTGCTGCTTAAAAAGGTTGTAGTATAGATTTTCGCTTCGTGACAAGCTTCTTTTAAATCATGTCCTTTTGCAAGATTTGCGGTAATGGTAGCTGAAAGCACGCATCCTGAACCATGTTTAGGGTAAATTGAGCGTGGGACTGGATTTAAAAAAAACTGCGCATTTGGGTTTTCATAAAGTTGATCTCTACCTGGGAATTGAGGGTGATGCCCACCTTTTAATAATACTGGACAATGGGCTGCCCATTGCGCTGCGGTTTGTTCCACGCTTTTCAGGTTTCCCATTCTTTTCATCTCTTCATAATTTGGGGTAATCAAATCCAGTTGCTTTAAAATTCCAGTAAGTTGGGTGATGTTCCAATGATGGAATTCAAAACCTGAACTGCTACTCAGCACCGGATCTAGCACAATGATGATGTTCTTATTAAAACCCTTGATAAAATTGACTACAACTTTTAATATTTCGACGTCTTTGATTAATCCAATTTTAACAGCTACAATGTCAAATTTTTCAAACAAAGGAGTTAACTGGGCGATGATCTGTTTCGCGTTTAGCCATTCAACAGAGACAAAAATGTTGTCGCTTTGTACCGTTAAGGCTGTACAAATACCGAAACCATAGACTTGATTCTGTTCAAAACACTTGACATCGGCCAGTACGCCAGCGCCTGCACTGGGATCAAAACCTGCGATACTTGCTACATATTTTCTTCGAGTCGACATTTAATTTGTTTAAAGTTTTTTACAGCATTTGCAGGGTTGTTCCAAAGCCATCCTAATAGTCCAACTCCATTAAAACCAAGGAACTTTACATTAGCACTATTGTTGACATTCATTCCCCCTAAGGCGAAGAGTGGTATATTGGTTTTTCCTATTACGCTTCGGTTTTTCTTGTCTATTGCTAAATAATTAGGTTTGGAATAGCTATCGAACATTGGTCCGTAGAATGCATAATCAAATTCTTGTATTAAAACTATTTCATCTATACTGTGAATAGAGGTACTTAATACTTTGTTTGGATGCTGTTTTCGCAAAATGCCTTTTTCTTGAGTTTTTCTTAAGGCTTCTGGGTAATGTAATCTTATAATACTGAAGTCATAAGCCAACTCATGGTAGGCATGAAGTGCAATCTGAGGATGGTGCTTTGCATCTATTTGTTCCAAAAGCATGCTGTAATTTTTTTTGTCCATCTCAGGCTTCCTGAGGTGAAGCAATTCCATTCCTGAATCAAATAATTCGTTAATGAGTTTTGCTTCTCCCTCAAAATTGACTGCACTTGTAAATACTGCTATATTCACTATAAATAAATTTCGTTACCCTTGTTTGCAAATTCTCGAGATTTCTCTTCCATGCCTTTTGAAATGGCATTTTCTTCTTCTAATCCCAGTTTAGCTGCGTATTCACGTACATCCTGCGTAATTTTCATTGAGCAAAAATTCGGACCACACATGGAGCAAAAGTGAGCTATCTTGGCACCTTCCGCTGGTAGGGTCTCATCATGGAATTCTTTGGCGGTATCTGGATCGAGTGATAAATTGAATTGATCTTCCCACCTAAATTCAAATCGTGCTTTACTGAGTGCATTGTCGCGATACTGTGCGCCAGGATGCCCTTTAGCTAAATCTGCAGCATGCGCAGCGATTTTATAAGTAATTACGCCATCTTTTACATCCTTTTTGTTTGGCAGGCCGAGATGTTCTTTTGGGGTTACATAACACAGCATTGCGGTGCCGTACCAACCGATCATGGCTGCTCCAATGGCGGAGGTGATATGGTCATATCCAGGAGCAATGTCTGTGGTTAATGGGCCTAAGGTATAAAACGGAGCTTCAGCGCAATGTTCCAATTGCTTCTCCATGTTTTCTTTAATCAAATGCATCGGGACATGTCCAGGGCCTTCAATAATGGTTTGTACATCATGTTTCCAAGCGATTTTTGTGAGTTCACCTAATGTTTCCAATTCGGCAAATTGTGCTGTATCATTGGCATCTGCAATACAGCCTGGTCTTAGTCCATCACCCAAAGAAAAGGATACATCATAGGCCTTCATGATTTCACATATTTCTTCAAAATGGGTATACAGAAAATTTTCCTGGTGATGGGCTAGGCACCATTTAGCCATAATTGAACCACCTCTTGATACAATGCCCGTAACTCTTTTTGCGGTTAATGGGATATAACGGAGCAGTACTCCAGCATGAATAGTGAAATAATCTACCCCTTGTTCTGCCTGTTCTATTAACGTATCTCTGAATAATTCCCAAGTTAAGTTTTCCGCTTTACCATTAACTTTTTCCAAGGCTTGGTATATCGGTACTGTTCCAATTGGCACAGGCGAGTTACGAATAATCCACTCTCTAGTTTCGTGTATGTTTTTTCCAGTAGAAAGATCCATAATCGTATCCGCACCCCATCTACATGCCCAAACTGCTTTTTCTACTTCTTCCTCAATGGAGGATGTAACTGCTGAATTCCCAATGTTAGCATTGATTTTTACTAGGAAGTTACGGCCTATAATCATGGGTTCTAACTCGGGATGATTGATGTTGCAAGGAATGACTGCTCTTCCGGCGGCCACCTCTGTGCGTACAAACTCTGGGGTGATGTAACCTTTGGGAATATTTGCACCGAAGCTCTGTCCCTCGTGTTGGTGCAATATGGGATCTTGTTCCCTATCTTGATTGTGCTGTGTATTCAAAAGATCTATCCTTTGGTTTTCCCTAATGGCGATGTATTCCATTTCGGCAGTTATAATCCCTTTTTTTGCATAATGCATTTGAGAAACATTGGCTCCGTTAGTAGCTCGGTAAGGTTTAGAGATATGGGCAAAGCGTAAGTAGTCAAGCGATTTGTCGGCCATACGGCCTTGTCCGTAATCGGAAGAAATATGAGATAATTGTTCAACATCTCTCCTTTCGGTAATCCATTGTTCTCGAAGTTTGGGCAAGCCTTTTTTGATGTCAATATTGAAATCTGGATCTGTATAGGCTCCACTAGTATCATAGATTGTTACTGGATGATTAGGGCTTGTTAACCCAAATCCATTATGGATTTTTGTTGGTGTGAGGCTAACTTCACGCATGGCGACCTCAATATTGTGTAGTTTTCCTTTAACATACACTTTTCGTGATGCTGGAAAAGGGGCTCGGCTGATGACCTGTTGATCAGGCACTTTTTCTGTTTTCATCTAGTTGGGTTTTAGGATTGGTAGGTAATTGGAAATGGGATTAACCTCCCTGAGTGGCTTTGATGAGTGTTAATTCATCACCTGATTTTAAAAAATAGGCGTGCCAATTGGATTTGGAGACGACGGCTTGGTTAACCGCGACAGCCATTCCTTTGGTTTCCACTGGATGCAGCGAAGTGAGCAGTTCTTCAATGGAACAAGTTTGCTCCAATTGATAGGATTGTTGGTTTATAGTTATTTCCATAGTCATGCGATTGGCAATGATTAAATTCAGGAAAACTATAGGAGATAGCCCAAAAAAGGACCGAAAAAGAAAGCAATAGATTTGCTTCTACTTTTCCCTTCGGCAGTACTAACTGCATCAGGTTCAAAGGGTATTTCTCAGCACAAGGCACCCCTAAAGTTTTTGTAAAGCTATAGGATTTTATTTTTAAATGCAAATTGGGTTGCGAGTACGACTAAATAATATCGCTGTAAAATCATTTTAGATTTATTGGTTATTAGTTAAAACCCACTACTAAATAGTGTAATATTTACACTTTATCGTTAATTAATTAGGAGCCTCAAAAAAAACCAGTAAAAAATTCATGCGCGTGAAGCGTATCAATGAAATAACTCGACAATGGCTTTGGCATAGGAATGTTACAATATTTCTCCTAAATATTATTGCGAATTAAGCGTATCAAATGTCATGTAAACGCTTAATAATTAAGTGTTTATGATTTTTATTAATTGATTATTCTATTAGATTTGTGTTATTAATTCACTAACCAAATATAATATGAGAAAAAAAACTACCCTACTGGTCTGTATGGTCATGTTTGCGGTTATCTCTTGTTTTGCGCAGGATATAACAGTTAAAGGCAAGATCAAAGACAAAAGTGGAGATGCGCTTCCCGGCGTCTCTATTACCATTAAAAATTCTAAAATAACGACTCTATCTAACAACGATGGATCCTACGCTGTTTCAGCGCCTAAAAATGCAACGTTGGTATTTTCAATGATTGGATTCACTGTTCAAGAAATAGCTGTTAACGATAGGAATCAAATTGATGTTGTACTTCTAGAATCCATAAATGAATTGGCCGAAATGGTTGTAATTGGTTATGGAACGGCAGCTAAAAAGGATTTAACCGGAGCCGTATCGAGTGTTAAAGCAACCCAGTTAGAAAATGAAAATCCTCAAAGTGTAACTGATATCCTAAGAGGTAATATCCCAGGCTTAAGTGTTGGTTTTAACAGTAGTGCAAAAGGGGGAGGAGATCTATTGGTGCGTGGAAAGACAACATTAACGGCGAGTACGTCACCTTTAATTGTTTTAGATGGTGTTATTTACATTGGTCAGCTTTCTGACATTAATCCGAATGACATCGAAACGATAGATGTACTAAAAGATGCGAGCTCTTTGGCGGTATATGGTGCAAAGGCAGCGACTGGTGTTGTAGCCATTACCACTAAGAAAGGTAAAACGGGTGCGCCAACAATTAATTTCAATTCGAATTTTGGAATTGCAACGCTTGCTAAAGATCAGCCTGTTTATGATGGTCCAGGATTTTTAAATTGGAGAGCAGATGTAGCTAGAAGTGCGGGTACTGCGCCGGCATACATTTACAACGACCCCAATAATTTGCCTGAAGGGGTTACGATGACACAATGGCTCAATGGGCAAACGACCACAAATCCTACCGATTTATGGTTAACGAGATTAGGTTTAGTGGCCAATGAAAGAGCAAATTATGTAGCTGGAAATACAGTTGATTGGTATGATTTATTATTTAGAACCGGTCAGCGCCAAGATCACACGCTCAGTATTGCTGGCAGAAAAGAAGAAGTAAGTTATTACATGTCTTTAGGCTACCTTAAAAATGAGAATATCATAGAAGGAGGCGAGTTCAGTACTTTTCGAGCAAGAGTGAATCTGGAAGCTAAAGCAGCAAAATTTCTTACGTTGGGACTTAATTTTCAATACGGTGATCGCGATGAAGGAGCAATTGAAGCTGATTGGAATCAATTAACAAACCTTTCGCCATATGGTGATTATTACAATGCGGACGGAGTTTCATTAAGGAGAATTCCTACAGACGACAATGGGTTAAATGCAAGAAACCCTTTTTTAAATCCGACTTACAATGACAGGATGATTAAGCAGAATACATTGTTTGGAACCATCTTCGCAAAAGCGGCACTGCCATTTGGGTTTACGTACTCTTTTAACTTTAGTCCGGGATTAGACATGTACCGCACATTTAATACGCAATCTTCGCAAAATCCAAACGTAACTACACCAGGTGGAATAGCATCGCGAGCGCAAGAAACTCGTTATAATTGGCAGATTGATAATTTGTTGAAATGGAATAAAACTATTGGAAAGATCCATGCTTTTGACGTGACGTTATTGGCGAATGCTGAGAAATATCAATCTTGGTACACTTTATCTGGAAATGAAGGATTCGTGCCCAGCGATATTTTAGGCTATCATAATTTAGCTAGTGGCGTGAAACCAACAATAAGCAGCGATGATATTGTTTATACAGGTAATGCATTATTAGCTAGGCTGAATTACGGATTGATGGATCGTTATAACTTTACTTTCTCTGTGAGAAGAGATGGTTATTCTGGTTTTGGAAGTGAAAAGAAATATGCAACGTTTTCTTCTGCTGGGGTTGCTTGGACCTTTACGGAAGAAAGTTTCCTAAAAGACGTCAAATGGCTCAACTATGGTAAGTTGAGAGTTACTTATGGCTTAAATGGAAATCGTGAAATTAGGGGCAGCAATGGAGTTGTGGATCCTTATGTGGCTTTGTCGCAAGTTGATGCGGGTAAATACCAAATTGTTAGTCCGAATGGCGTAGCAAGTGAAGTAAATACCTTGTTCTTAAATCAAAGAATGGGGAATACGAACTTGGAATGGGAAAAGACAAAAGCTTTGAACGTGGGACTGGATTTTGGCATCCTTAATAATAGGATTAATGGATCGATTGAATACTATGATAAGAAAACTTCTGATTTGTTAATTGGCCAAACTTTGACATCGGTAACCGGCTATGGTAGTGTAACTACCAATCTAGCATCCATAAGCAACAAGGGCTTTGAGTTTTCTGTCAATAGCAAAAATATAACTAGTGGTAAAATCTTATGGAACACTTCGGTTAACTTCTCTTTAAACAGAAATAAAATACTTGGTTTGGGTGGTCCGAGCTTCGATACTGGAAATGGTTGGTTTATTGGTCAAGATATCGATGTGCTTTGGTCTTATAAAATTCTTGGGGTATGGCAAGAGAACGAAGTTGCCGAAGCGAACAAGTTTAACAAAGGGATTAAACCTGGAGATTATAAGCTGGAAGACTTAGATGGTAACTATGTTTATAATGATTCAGATAAGCAATTTATAGGATACAGAAATCCAAGATTTACTTGGGCAATGAGAAACGAGTTTAACATCTATAAAAACTTCGATTTTTCGTTTCAATTGATCTCTAATTGGGGGATGAAGGCTCAAGATAACCTTGGGTTAAACCAGCCTGGTGGTGTGGGTTTTGGCCGTACCACATCTTATGTGGTTAATTATTGGACGCCGCAAAATCCGACGAATGAATACGCTCGGTTAAATTCCAATTTTAGTGGAACTTCATTTAATGTTTTCAGAAGTAGCTCATTTATTAGGTTGAATACGGTTGCGTTATCTTATTCACTTCCGAAAGTATTGCTAAACAAAGTAACGGTGCAAAGTGCGAAAGTTTATTTTAATATCAATAATGCGGCACTCTATGCTCCTGATTGGGATACATGGGATCCTCAAAATAACGGGCCGACACCAAGATATTATTCATTGGGGTTAAATCTTTCACTTTAGTAAATAGACAGATATGAAAATCTTTAATAAAAAAATAATTTTTCCTGCACTGCTGATACTTACAGTAGTGAGTTGCAAAAAAGCGTACTTGGATTCGGAGTTCCTTTCCAAATATGAACCATCAAATTCACTGAACAGTGTTGCGGGTATGAATTCTGCTTTAGGTCAATTAGGTTTCAATACCAGAAGAGAATTTTTCGATGATATGGCACCGATTATTACGGAGGCTATTTTCTCTGATGTCGCTGTTGACGGAACTACAGATAAAAGTACACAAGCGCAAGACATGGATACTCGGGTAACCCCCGATGGTAACCTTAACAGTCCAGATTTTAACCGAATTGGATTTTATTGGACAGAGGGCTTTAAAGCAGTAAGGTATGCTAATACCATTATTAGTAACATAGGCAATGTAACGTTTAAAAATGATGCGGAAAAGAATGCCATCCTTGGAGCAGCTTATTTTTATCGCGCTTATTACTACTACAGATTAGTTCATCAGTTTGGTGATGTTCCGTTGATTTTAGAGGATCTTACTGCACCAAAAGATGATTTTTATTCTACAAAAAGAGAGGTTATCTTGGCGAAAATGCAAAGTGACCTTAAGTTCGCTGAGCTTTGGGTTTTAGACGGTGGTAACAAAGGTGAGGTAACCAAAGGTGCGGTAAGCCATTTGTTAATTAAAGTGAGCTTGGCTTTGGGTGATTTCGATAGTGCTTTAACTGCGGCGAATAATGTTATTAATGGAGGGAAATATTCCCTGATGAGAACTCGTTTCGGAAGTACCGCTAGCGATGCTACAAAGAATGTAATATGGGATTTGCACCGAATGGATAATAAGTCTATCGCTGCAAATAGAGAAGCTTTATATGTTGTAATTGATAGGGAAGCACTCTTAGGTTTTACTCCGAATGGTTCACAAGTGATGAGGAATTGTGTGCCAGCTTGGCATTTTACAAATCTTAAAACACCTTCAGGCGCATTGCAAGCTATTATTGATGGTGTGACTGCAGAAATCCCATTAACCTTGATGTATGGGAGGGGAATTGGCAGATATCGTGGCACACCTTATAGTACCAAGTATATATGGACAGACAACACGGATTATCGTCACGCTCCTGGCATGTGGATGAACATGACCGATTTAGTGTATAATAACCCAGCCATTAAAACGGGTGCGAATGTTGCGGAAAGAGCGTTGTTCGGTAAACCATTGGTGGAACCTACTCCGGCAAATATTAACAATATGTTTTTAAATAAAGGGACAGATACCATTCGTCATTATTTTGGTTGGCCTCATTATAAAACGTTTATCAATTCGACCAATGCTTTGGCTTCAGATAAATATTGGTCGCCACCAAGAGGAACAAATACAGATTGGTATGTTTTCCGATTGGCAGAAACCTATTTGTTAAGAGCTGAAGTTTATTATTGGAAGGGCGATTTGGCTTTAGCTATGGCCGATATCAATCAGGTAAGGTCAAGAGCAAATGCTACGCTACTTACCGATCCATCAAAAGTCACCATTGGGACTATCTTAGATGAAAGAGCTAGAGAATTATACTATGAAGAGCCACGTAAAACTGAGCTTACTAGAATGGCTTATATCTTCGCTAAAACAGGCAAGCCAGCGTATAATGGTAAAACTTATTCACTTACCAATTTCTCTGATGTAAACTTCTTTTACGATCGAATTATGGAGAAGAATGATTTTTACAAGAATAAAGTACCGACAATTTCAGGGGTTAATTTTAAAATTTCTCCATTCCATGTATTGTGGCCTGTACCAGCAGACGCGCAAAGATTTAATACCAACGGTAGAATTAATCAGAATAAAGGATATACTGGTTATGAGAACAATGTACCAGCGTTGGATAAGTAATAAAATTCTTCATTTTAATAGCTGAAACAAAAAGGCAGTCTTTTGATTAAGGCTGCCTTTTGTTGCTTAATTCCTTTCGCGGACTACCAAACTTTCCTAGCATCTTATTGTTGTTGTTAAGCTATGCAAAAACTAAATTACGCCGTCCAATTACTTTTTCTATTTATTTTGACCTTTGCCGGGGCTTATCTCGCATCTCCGTTCTTGGTGCCATTAGTTCTAGCTGCCGTGTTATCCATGGTTTTCATCAGATTGTGCAATTATTTTGAATCGAAGGGTGCACCAAGGGGTTTTGCTTCTTTATATTGTATACTTCTTCTAATTATTGTGGCTGCAGCTGTGGTGACGCTATTATCCATTCAACTGGGTGATTTAGCTGAAAATATGGACAGTATGAAAAAACATTTATTTGAAATGCTTGAGTCCCTAAAACAATGGATAAACCAAACCTTAGGGATTAAAAAAGCTGCTCAGCAAAAAATGATAGATGAAAACACTAGTGGCAAATCAAGTGGTATGATGCTCTCCTTTGCAACTGGGTTGGTAGGTATAATGACTGATACGATTTTGGTACTGGTTTATATTTACCTCTTTTTGAGTATGAGAGGACATATTAAAAAGTTCATCTTAAAGTTAGTCCCAAAGAAAGAAAATGCAGAGACAACTGATGTAATCCAACAGGCGGGGAAAGTTTCTCAAAAATATTTAAGCGGACTAGCAGCGATGATCGGAGTACTTTGGATAATGTATGGCATTGGTTTTAGCATTGTTGGTGTAAAGAGTGCGCTTTTCTTTGCGGTACTTTGTGGCCTATTGGAAATTATCCCCTTTATTGGAAATTTAACTGGAACATCCTTAACTGTGCTAGCAGTAATGGCGCAAGGAGGGGATGGTAAAATGATAATTGGCGTATTGATCACCTATTTTTTGGTTCAGTTTATTCAAACCTATATTCTGGAGCCTCTAATTGTAGGTGAACAAGTGAATATCAATCCCTTATTTACTATTTTAGCTATTGTACTAGGCGAGTTTATTTGGGGCGTGGCTGGGATGATTTTAGCGGTTCCGCTCTTGGGGATGACGAAAATTATCTGCGACAGTTATCCCCATCTTCAGCCTTATGGTTACTTGTTGGGGCCAGAAAATCCCAGGAAATCCAAGACAACGATTATTGATTATTTTAAAAAGCAGCTAAAGCGTAAATAATCCATGGGAAGAACCATGTGCATATTACTAGAAAATCCCTAAAAACTTTTTCCTTTTTTTCTTTTTTTCTTCCAATTGATGCTTAGTTTTTTCAGCGGCGAAAAGATCGTTTATTGCCTTTCGTTGTGCAGCCATTAAGCGTTCTTGTTCGGCTCTTTTCAGCTGCCGGATATATTGGTTGTTATAAGTAACGTAGGGTACTTCATATGGTTTGCTATAAGTATACTGATTGTTTTCTTCCTTATTATTGAAGGCAGCATATGAAAGCGACAACACGACTACGCATGCTGCGGCTATACCAGCATAGAAGTAGTTTCGAGGGATATGAATATAGGATGGATTGGTATGATGTTCATTTTCAGGCACATTGTTTACCGGTTCGTTCATCGCCATTTTAGGCATTGCAGCATAAGAAGTGCCGCTTAATACAGGTTGTTGGGCTTCAGAATCTTCTAGTGTAGCCAAGAGCATGCCTTCCGTGATAGCGTCCATAAGCTCCATTCCGTTTGCATATCTTTCTTCAGGATTTTTTTTAAGGCATCGATCCAATACTGCTAGCAACCAGCTTGGCACTTTCAGTTCTTTTAATACTTCAGCCTTTGATAGGGCACTGGCCAGGTTTTGTTTTCTCAGTTCTATGGGATCTGGAATTTTTCCTTCAAGGTGGCCCAGCATTACACTGTTTCTACCTGTGTCGCCATTGCCACTAAGTGGGAAAGGTACTTGTCCTGTTAAAAGTTCATACAAGATAATTCCATAGCTATAGATATCAGTTTGCAGCAACATTTTTCCTTCATGTTGTTCTGGTGCCATGAATTCGATGGCGCCCGCATGGCGGATACTGGTTCGGCGTTGTTCTTCGCTCATGATGGCGAGTCCAAAATCAAGCAGTACATAGTTTCCGGTATGAATGTTATATTTTACATTATTACTTTTAATGTCACCATGTTTTACACCAACTTGATGACAATGGGCAATGGCATTGGCCAATTGATCTGCTACTCTTACCAATTCTTTTATTGTAAAAGCTTTAGGGTGTGGAGGCTCTAGTAGTCCGCAGAGTTCAGGTCCCTCAATAAATTCCATCTCAATGTAGGGAAAGGAGCCACTGTCGGTAATTCCCCAGCTTAAGATTTTTACAACGTTCGGACTTGGATTTTCGTTTACTTTTTGGAGTTTGGTAACTTCATTAATGAAATTCCGGTAGTTTTTGTCGTTTTCATCTTCGCTATAAATTGGCGTTGGGATCAACTTAATAGCAGAGTAGATGACCCCCATGCGTTTTCCCTTGTATACGGAGCCTTGGCCACCAGTTCTTAGCGCCCCTAAATTTTCAAGTCCCTCTGTAATCGTAAATACCTTACTCATAGGTCTGGTAGCTAAATTCTAGTACAACTGATTCTCCGAGGATAATTTGATCGCCCTCTGCCAGTTCGTGTCCAATTTGCGTGGAATGTAATTTAATGAGTTCTTCTGTTTTAGCAGATCTAACTTTTACTTTATTTCGAGGAGGAACACCACCTTCATCAGCAAAAACCAAAAATTGGAGCGAATCATGGTTCCATTCGATATGTGCATGTTGTCTACTGATGTATTTATTACTTTCATTATTACTTTCAGAAGGGAATGCGATATGGTTAGTACGGAAATAACCTTCGTCGGATTGCGCTTTTACATCTCTTCCAATATTATATTTACCACCATCAGATTCCAAAGTATAATAAGATTTGTGGGACTCACCACTCAAGGCTTTAAGGTATGCCGTGGCTTGGACCTTCACAAAATGTTTGTTTGTTTTTACGAATAGAGCAGCATTAAGTTCTTCCATTCGGATGGCTTCTTCTGGAAATGGCTCATCGAAACTAACGGTTAGAGTCCAATTTGCTGGTAAATCCAATGCATAATCGTCACTTATTTTCTGAATCTCTTGTTGTAATTTTTCCTGTTCATCGGCATATACTGCTGCTTCGTAAACATGTATTTCGGCAGGATTGCAATTCAGATATATAGATAAACCTTTGATATTTGCTCCTTCTCCACCTTCAGCCTTTTGGAGCTCTTGTTTAATAAATTGAAGCAAACTGTGCCTAATGCTTTTAACATCAGCTGGTTTTTCTTCGTTTCCTTTTTTAAATAAATTGAATATCATACGGTGTATTATTGAACTTCGTTTTGTACAAATGTGCTGTCCCTTTGTTTGCTAATCGTTGGAACAATGTTTTTAATATAGCCACCTTTTAATAAAAATGGAATAACGTGTTTTCCTGCTAAGTGAACCGCATCTGACGAACCTTTTGTTGCTTCAATTCGAACGCAAACTACTACGTTTCCATTCCCATTGGCTTTTGGTGCAAAAAACACATACCAACCATCATTAATCTGTTGTTTTTTCCAAATTCTTTCTGGTGTACCAGTCTTTCCCGCAACTGAAACACCTAAGATCCATGTTTTAGCTTCGCTTTGTTTAATCATGTAACGGCGCATGAGCTGCGCATATGCTGGATCATTCACTAATTTCGTACCAGTTTTAATTGCTGCGTCTTGATCTCCTGCTTTAAGCATAAACCTATTAGCTAACATGTTACCATTATTGGCAATTCCCATTACCATTCTGGCTACTGCTGCGGGTGTGGCAATGAGCTCGCCTTGGCCCCAAGACATCCCTGAAATACCTTTTGCTCTCGTTCGTCTAATATTATTAGGGTCATACTTGGGTTTGGTATTAAATTCTGTTTTGCGCCAAAGTTCTTTCCATTTTTCTTCTTGCTTTGCATTTTCACTTGGTTTGTTGTAATAATACCCACCAACTCCATGAAGGAACATTCCAGTTTTAAGATATAGGTCGCCCATTTGTTCCTGTAAATGTTCTTCATTCGCTAATTTGATAAAATAGACGTTGTTAGATTTTGCGACTGCATTTTCCAGGTCAATAATCCCAGTTTCATCTGGCTCGATTCCTTTGGTTCTAATCCGCTCCCAAGAAGCTACAGGGAATTTTTTATCGGCCGCTGCCAAACCTAATTTATTGAAAGAGGCCATGGCTGTAATTAACTTTGCGGTAGAACCCGGTTGTGTGAAGGTGGTAAAACCAAGATCAGATGTTGTAATCCAAGAAGAAAGCTGGTTTTGTTCGGCAGTTGTCATGGTCAATTTCTCCCAATCGTGGATAGGTGGGAGGGGATAAACTGCTGAAGCTAATACATCTCCTGAACCTGATTCCATTACAACTACTGAAACGCGATTATCATTTAATGAAGTATCTAATGCAATTGATTTTTGGATTTTAGTTTGCAAACCTGCATCCATGGTTAACTGTACATCTCTATTTTTATCCTTGAAAGCCTCAACTTCCTTACTTGAAATTCCAGCCAATAGCAGTGGGGCCAATGCACTATAATCACGTTTAACAACGGTCATTTCTTTTACGCCTCTTGTTAAGAATCTATTTTCGCTATAGCGACTAGCAATTACAGGATAACTTTTGGTGGGAAGCTCAAAGCCGCGTAGTTCTGCAGCATGCTCATATTCGGCGAAATATCCATTTACACTGCCATTGAATACACCAGAATTGGCATCGCCTACCCAAAAGAACATTTGTTCCTCAAAAGGATAATACCGATCCAAGCGTTGATGAACTGCAGAATCAAGGTTATATTTATCAATACCAGCACCCATGAGTTTAAAATGCTGCGCCTTCACACTATCTGCATTGCTTGTTGCCAATAAAACACCGTTTCTGTCATGCAGGGAGCCGGCTCCTAATCTGTTCATTAATATCGCGATGCGCGGATTATAACTAAACATTCGCGCTCCTCCGCGATCGGCTACTAATGCGGGGTTGACTACCCATTTTTTATTATTGAAGACGTATCCTGCAACATTTACCCCTAATAGCAAAACGCCCAAGCACGCCGCTGCAAGCGCAGGGACCAAGTTTTTATCTTGCTGCTTAGCTATGTAGTCCATTTGTATGGCGGTTCCTCGTACCCTTCCCTGTGGATAACAAGAAGCCAGCGGCTAAGCAGTTTAAAACTAATGATGAACCGCCATAGCTTTGAAAGGGTAGGGAAACTCCCGATAAAGGTAAAGCGCCAGTTGAGCCTCCCGCGATGAGCAAAAACTGCACAAAGGTTGAGATTCCAATTCCAGCACTTAAATAGAATAAGAATGGCGATCCGGTTCTTCGACCAATGATTATGGATCGATGAAGGTATATGAGGAACAGTAAGAAGATACAGAACATACCGGTAAGGCCGAACTCTTCACCCATTGCTGGCAAAATCATATCCGTATGTGCTTCTGGAATGGTTTTGGCAAAACCTTCACCCACGCCTTGTCCGGCCGGACCGCCAGTTGCCATCGCCCACAATCCGTTTGCTACTTGATCTCCACCAAATACTTCGTTGTTCCATGCATCTTGCCAAATGGCTTTACGATCGCCTAGTCTTTGAACTGGTCCTGGGAATACACGATCTAAGTAAGGAATTTGATCAATGGTTAAAAAAGCGGCCATAATTACCAATACCATGATGGCTGATTCACTCAATTGTTTACGTTGAAATAACATCAACAATGCTACCAAAAGTGCTGTTGTACCCACCGCAAGCCAAATGTTGTCGAAAAGCCAAGCGGCCAAAACAAATAAGACGATTGCTCCTGCCATAAACATAAAATCGCCTCTAGAAAAGGAGAATAAAGCAATGAAAGTAAAGCAAACTACCATGGCTGGTCCAAGATCACCAAGGATTAGAAAAAGCATTAAAGTGAGTAGGATTGCGATCAAAGCGATATAAAAGAAAGACCACCTTTTACTCCAAGAAGTATATTCACTGATTAACTTTTCGTTTACAGCAAAGAATCCAGCCAGAAAAAAGATGACTAAGTATTTAACTACTTCACTTGGCTGAAAGCCAAATAGATTAACTTTAACACCACTGCCTTCTGGGCCAGTACCAAAGAGCACAGTCAAGGAAAGTAAACCGATGGCTAAGATAATCCATGGCCAACCATTTGCAGCAGAACGGACGTTTTTGAAAACCAATAGTCTGTAAATCCAATGATCAGTATTGAAACGTCGCATTTTAAGCGCCATAATAACTAGCATTCCACCAAGCCCCATTAACAGGTAAGTAATTGAGTCCTTAGCCAAAAACCGATCTCGTAAGGGGTCCTGCAAACTAAAGAGGGCAAGAAAAGAAATACCTGTAAGCAACATGATCACTGGAAGGATCATTTGATCTACTTCTTTGAATTTCCATGACAACAAAATGTGGGAAAGTAGAAATGCACCAATGAAACTGCCACAGATAATTAAGAACCAATAATTGAAGGTAACAGGGGTCCGGATAATTAACGATTTCTCTTTTTTTAGAATGTTGAAATCACGTGTAGAAAATAACTTTATAGTATGTGCATTTTGATAAAAGGTAAAGGATTGGTTGCTTTCCAAGCGCTGAACGCCTTTTGATGTGCCAAATTGAAAGCCAGGTTTAAGAGGCAAAACTTTGAAGGCTTTTTGATTTGGAAGTTGATCAAAGCTAAAATGACCATTCGCATCTGTTCGTGCATACGCCGTAAGTTGCTCTAATTTTTTTCTCCCTAAGCTGTCTTTAGTAAATGTTTTAATTAAGCCTGTGGCTTTTTCTATGAGGTGAACTTGATCTTCAGCCAATTCATCACTATAAAGGCTGTCTTGAGGCACAATCATTTCCAATCTAACCAGTACGCCTTGTTGTGGGGTTTCATTTGTTAAGATGGTTCCGCCTATGGAATGGTTTCCCAAACCAATTTTCAATGCAGATTCATAGCTTGGCGGGTTGGTGCGTTCTTGTTCAAATTTTAGCGAATCATCGCCAGTATACCCTAGTAGTGCTCTGGAAGCAGCTACTCGTGCCTTAAATGATTTGCCCCCTTTTTCAAAAGCCTCATCTGCTAACAAATAATAATTTCGCTTATTAAGCTCGCCAACGTTGTCTAGCTCTTTGTTGTTTTTTGCAGCTTTAGCTACCGTGGCCTCGATTAAATCTATATCGCGTGGGTCTTCAAAGTAATATCCCTTTTCTAATAAGTTCTTGAGCTGTGTGGCTGGATTTTTGGCGTTCAAATTTACCATCGTACCAGCACGAAGCCGTGATTCAACATCCGTAAATTTAGTCTGGATTACCTTGTACAACTGATAGAAGAAAAGACAGAGGGTAATTGAAATGACTAAAAGGAAAATTCGTTCAGATCTCCGATTCATAGACTATAGCTTACGACTATTATTAACAGGATTTGTAGTATTGTAAAAATAACTTGGAGTACTAGCCCCGAACTCCGCACTTACAGGAACTGAATTTTGAAAGATATAGTTATTTTGAACGGGGAGTAAGCAATTATTAAAGCTTACCTTTTTTAGAGATAATTTAGTGTTGCTCAAAAAAATCGCCGTTGTAAACCCTTTAAACTGTACGCTATCTAAGCTTATAAGCTTACTTTGTGGGTTAATAGCTAATGCAGGACCTTTGTAGTTACTATCGGCTTGTAGAACTATCCCCTTACCGATGATGAATAGAGAATCGCGTTTAATCTTAAGCGTGTCGGAAATTATAATTGGGCTTTTAAAAACGGAATCAGAAAGTACTAAAGTATCATTTGTTACATGGTTAAAAGCGTCTTGTAGTAATTGTTCCTGACTATTTCTTTCCCGTTTTACGCTTACGATGTTAGGTACTTCATCTTTTGGCTTTTGCTTGTTTTGAAAGTAAAGCAATAGGGTTGTGCCTAACAAAATTAAACAGAGAATCAATAATGCTGTAAAACCATAGGATCCTTTGGCGGGTTTGCTTCTTGCTTCCCTATCTGCAACAGGGGTAACTATTGTATCTATAGTGGGAGTATTTGTTGCAATAACTGTTTCGGATTTAGTTGGAGTGGCAGCTTTTGGCTTTTTATTGTTTTTCACCAGAACAACTGTGATGTTATCTTTCCCGCCATTTTCATTTGCTAAATTAACTAGGTTAGTGGCTTTTTTCTCTAGTGAATCACTTTGGCTAATCATGCTTATAATTCCATCTCGATCCACCATGTCTGTTAAGCCGTCACTACAAAGGAGGAGTAAGTCGCCAGGTAAGAAAGGTGATTGTCCCGTTTCGATATAACTTTCATCATGGTCAATTTGATCACTAAAACCTATTGCCTTATTAATCTCATTGCGTTTGGGATGGGTCATTGCTGCATTTTCATTTAGCCGACCTGAGTCCTCCAAAAAGCCAACAAATGAGTGGTCTTTTGAAATCTTAACTAGTGAACCGTCTCGGAAAAGATAAAGTCTGGTATCGCCAACGTGTGCATAATAAAATTGATTGTTTTCGATATCAGCAATAACTACAGTGGCTACACAGGCCATTTCGGCTAGTTCTTTCTCCGCGCTTTTCCGCTTCAAGATTACTTGATTGGCTTGCTTAAAGGCAGCTATCATTTCTGGTATAAGTGCTGCCGATGGCTTAGCAAAGGATTTGGAGAATTCTTCTCTTGCAATTGCAGCGGCTACTTCACCACCGTGATAGCCACCAACTCCATCAATAACTGCAGCCAAAACTAATTCTTTACTGCCAATTGCTTCTGCGAGAAAACTATCTTCGTTGTTCGTTCTAGTTTTGCCGGTATCTGTAAGTCCGAAAAAGTGAGTTGTCATTTTTGATTCCCCGAATTTTTAATATCTCTAAAATGTGTAGCCAATAGCAGCACCACAATTAATAATAGTCCTATTGATAAAGCCTGTGACATGGTTAAGATTTAAATAAATTAAGTCCAACAATGCCGTTCAATAACATCCTTGAATTTACAGGGAGTTCAGTCCATTTTGGCGAGTTGATGTCACTTCTTTCAACTGTAGCTTCATTTAGCGTAGTGAGTTCTCCGAATGAAGCCAGATAAAATTTTCCATCCGCTTTATTGTAGCGAATTTGGAGATGTGGTGAGTTAACCCATTCTGATGGGATTTTGAAAATATTGGTGTCCTCTCTTTCCTCTTCTGCGCCAGACACGATAATTTCTTCATCCTTGACTAAAAACTCAACTTTTTTACCTGAAAACTGCTTATCTGGAATTATAGTTTCCAAGCGTCCAAGTAAAGCGCTATCAGCAGTTGCTGTTTCACCTTCTACATATTCTAATTGTTCTTCATATGGAATTTCCATATAGCCGTCACTGTAGTAGGTAAAGCCTTTTAAAATGTCATTATTTACATCAAAGGTTTGTGCTATACCGGTTTGACGCGGAATAAATGTTACCCGAAGGTTTTCCGATTTTTTATTATTATCAGGTAAGAGCTTACCAATAAAACCTTTGTCGCCTCGTACATAATCGGGATGTGAAACTAGTCTGAAAACCCATTTATTGCCAGAAGGTGCTACTCGTTTGCCATTTTCTCGATGCCCTTTTAAAATTTCATAAAATTTCTTTACGGTTTCCTGTACGATTAAGCCGAAGATACCTTGTTTATTCTCTACGAACTCTCGATAGTCTTCAGCGTTAAAGCTGATGATGAATTCGTGATAAAACACAACTCGATCTGCAAAAGAAAGTTCTTTAATGGATTCCTTAAATTTTTCAATGATATAACTATATACCGCTTCTGGTGTAAGGGGAGGTGTTTTACCGTTAATACTACTGGTTTCATCGGTTAAAAACCAATCTTGAATACCGATACGTTGCCAAAAACTCGTTTTTGCTTCCATGATGGTGTTATAGTTGAGGGTTAAAATACTGGTTGGTCTATGTGTTTAAAATACTTGTGAACTAAGTGAAGTATCTGGAGTTAAATCTTCTGCGGTGTCTACGGTATCTTTTTTTACTTGCTCCCGAGCTCTTCTCGCGCTGTCGCTTGGTGTAATAATTTTTGGTACATGTTCAGTTTCTATAACTTCGGCTGTATCTTGTTTTGTCGCATTGAGGCTATCTAGTCGTTGCTGCATAAGCGTTGCATCTACATCCGTTGTGTTATTATCTGTTTTGATAAAAGCTACATAAGTTGCATAAGCTGATAAACTCAATAAGGCAACTAACATGATGGCAAATACAAATGTAGAAAGATGTACCCCTGTGCTCGCAGGTTCGCTTATGCCTTCATACTTCGAAATTTCTTGCTTTAGTTGCTCATTTTCTGCTAAAAGTGCCGCAACGTCAACCTCATTCCCTTCAGAAGAATTGGTAGATAAGCTACCTTCGATAAAAGCTTCTTGTAAGGCAACTCCGTCAGTGAAACGTGCATTTGGATCTTTTTGTAAGCATTTATGAATAAGATTTAATAACCAAGCAGGAACTAACATTTCTTGCTGTTGCTGTTTTTTAGACCAGGTATGGGGTAGGTTCTCTTTGCGTAATGCCATCATATCAGGCAATTCGTTTTCCATATGGCTTACCATTACCGTGTTTCGACCAGTATCGCTGTTGCCAGCTAATGGAAATGGAACTTGGCCAGCTAATAATTCATATAAGATAATACCATAGCTATATACATCAGTTTGTGTAAGCATGATTCCTGAATTTTGTTCAGGCGCCATAAACTCTATGGCTCCAGCATGTCTTATGCTACTTCTTCGCTGTTCTTCCGTCATTACGGCCAAACCGAAATCTAGCAATACATAGTTGCCGGTTTGACTGTTATATTTTACATTATTGCTTTTGATGTCGCCGTGTTTTACGCCAACCTGATGGCAATGAGCCAAGGCTGCGGCTAGTTGTCCAGCAACTTTTACCAATTCTTTGATTGGGAAAACAGGAGGGTGTGGTGGTTTGAGTAATTCACAGAGGTCTGGCCCTTCAATATATTCCATCTCAATAAATGGAAAAGAACCACTTTCTGTAATTCCGAAGCTTAAAATCTTTACGACATTCGGACTTGGGTTTTCATTGACCTTTTGAAGTTTAGCTACTTCGTTTTCGAAATTTCTATAATTTTTATCGTTTTGATCTTCTGTATAGATTGGCGTAGGAATTAACTTCACGGCAGAATAAATCGTACCTGTCCTTTTGCCTTTGTAAACCGAACCCTGTCCGCCTGTTCGCAAAGCGCCTAAATTCTCAAGTCCCTCGGTAATTGTAAAAACTTTGCTCATATTCTAAATATAATACAAATAAAGGAGGGATTTTGTTGGCGCGAAAGGTAATTAGTTCTTAGAATTATTTATCGTGATCATTAATAAGGATTTTATTTTTAGAAATTTTAATTAACAAATGTTGAGATTTGCCTACTATTTTTTCCATTGGATCGTGATCGATTGATTTCCGGAGATTTCATAACTTAGATTTCCATCGGCTACTTTTTTACCTTTAAGTTTTTCATTGGTGTTGGAAATAACGAGATTCATAACTGGGAGCTTTTTCCTGCTGGTTTTCACAATCATTACTCGGCAAGTTAAGCGACTATTGCCGTGTATTTGGAACTTGATTTCTCCGATGTTTTGATTGATGATCTCGAATGGATAATCTAAATAAATCATAAATTCTTGGTTTGGGATTCTAATGAAATGTCTGGGAAGAATTCCGAAAGCATTCCCTGCACCATATACTTCTTGTCCTACAGTTCCAGATTTCAACCAGCCATCTTGTAAGTCTTCTAGTGCAATCCATAAATTTGGGTCTAGTTCGCCAACTTTAGGTTTTTCTTCCAGCATGTCTTTCGGTAGCATGGTTGGGTAGTAGTAAACTGCTCGATTGACCAAGTAACGAACGTATTCGGCTAGTAAAAGATGAACAGATGGAAGAATTTCTACACCTCGCGCATGATAAAGGAAATCATGGATGGCGCAAAAAACCTCCTGCTCTTCATAAACGGCTGTATAGGGTGCGTCAGATAAAGGAAAAAGTGAGAAAAATTTCGGAAAGTTTTTTCCATAACCATAATTGCAGACCCATAATTGCACATTAGTTAAAATAGCTGCAATACATTGATAGCTAAGTTCGAGGTATATTTCCTTTTGAGTGAGCTTGTATAGTCTCAGTAAAGCCCCACTTGCAAAAGCAGTATTATTAGCTTGATAGAATACGTCTAGACCGTATTCTTCTAAGGTTCTAGCTGCCCGTTCGGCTTCGGTGAGGTATTTTTTTTCTTTTGTCAATTCATAAGCTTGCAACATCACATGGGTATATAATCCTGCAACATCTTTTTCTCCGCCTTTGCCTTCCGCAGTTTCGGCTTTTACAACTTCTAATGTGTCCATTTTATAAAATACTGGCCACTTATACTCAAAGTGTTTAGCTACTTTCATTGTATAAGCGATAGAATCCAAAAACAGTTTTTTGGCGGCTTTATCTCCTTTGAGTGCTAATCGAGAAAGATTTAGCATAGGATGATGAAGGTACCAAGAATCCATTAGACCAGGCTTTTTCTGTTCTTCGTCTCCTTTTAACTTATCTTCCGCTTTAGGATGCCAACGAACTATGGTGCCTAATTTTTCATCATAAAATGATGGCAATCCCTTTTTTATATCATTCATTACTGGCAGGTCTGCGCCACTCCACTCTACGTAATCAAGCAAAGGAAGTAATACAGCGAGTTGTACCATTATTTCAGGAGGCGTTTCGTAGTCGCTCACATAAGCGTTAAAATATTTGTTGCCATCAACTTGGCTCCAGCAACCTGGACTATCGATTAGATCCTTCAGTCCTTTTTGCAAGATATCTGGCCAGGGTTGGTAGTTAGTTTCAGGTAGTGGCAGTTTTAGGTAAGCGGCGGAAAGCATATTGAGTAATTTTGTATTTAGGCTGGGCTGCTTTTTGGAAATGTTGTTGTCTAGAACTACAATGGCATCACCTATGCAGATTTTCTTTCCGCTTTTCAGAGGTGTTGTTGTGGCTGCAGGAAGTGCAAATCCCATCTCCGGCCAAATTCCGCCTACACAATCGCCGCCAGAAGTTTGAGTAATGTGGTTGTATTCAGCAAGTGCACTAAGATTCTGTAAATAAAGAATTGTGGAAGATACCGGTTTGGTTATTGTAAGAAATAGTAAACCTGATCGCGTTCCCCGTTGAGAGAAATGTACCTGTGCTTCGGTAGCAGCTATATCGCCTTTATCTGTTGCGAAAATAAGATCTCTTGGAAAGAAAGGCATGAAGAGATTGGTTGAAGGTATGAGAGAGGTGGTATAACGAATAATGGGTAAGCCCTCATACTCTTCGAAGGTTATCTCTACATCCAGTTTTCCCATATCACTATTTAGCGAAATGGCAGTGCCACCTTCTGTTTTTTTTGCTTTCAAAAGTTCCAGTTCTCCAGATGGTGCGAAAGCTGCTCTGCAGAGGATGTCCATGTTACCTGGGAGGTCGACGCGAATCCATAACGCATTGTCTACAAGAGTTACCGAAAACTTATTACCTGCTATCTCAATATCAGTTAGTGCCTTTACGTTTGAAGTGAGTACATCACTTGCTGGGCTGCCCCATGGTGAAAGTCCGTTCATCATTATATTCCTTTAGGTTTTATACATCAACAGCAATATTTTAAGATTTGTTTGCAGCATAACTACGCATCGTGTTAGTAGTTATACTTTACTTTTAGGAGGAAAATACGAGTTGCGTTAAAAACTTTGAATGCAGCAGAGGTTTAAGATCGAGTAAACAATCTACCTCTTACAGGTGTTTTTAGGAGATGAAAGACATAGCTCACAGATTTCCAAACAATCCTATTTTACTTCCTCGAGACATTTCGCCAAGTGAAGAAAAATTACAGGTGGTTTGCTTGCTCAACCCTGGTGTATTTCAATTTAACGATAAGATTTGGTTATTAGTCCGGGTTGCAGAAAGCATTGCACAAAAGGAAGGGTTTGTGTTTTTTCCTATAATGAATGAAATGGGAAAACTAGATGTTATAGAAGTACCTTTAAATGATCCTGAACTCATAGGTGATGATGTCAGAGTGAGGAATTATCGAGGGTTAGACTATTTAACTACGGTGTCACACCTGAGGCTATTAAGCAGTGAAGATGGGGTTCATTTCAAGGAAGATCCAGATTATCCGGGGCTTTTCGGAAAAGGGAAATTAGAAAAGTTTGGTGTTGAAGATTGTCGAGTTACCCAAATGGATGGAGAATATTTATTGACTTATACTGCTGTATCTTCTAATGGAGTAGGGGTTGGGTTGAGGAAAACGACAGATTGGAAAACCTTTTCTGCGCCAGTAATGATGTTGCCACCGCATAATAAGGATTGCGCAATTTTTGAAGAGAAAATAAACGGTAAGTTTTATGCTATTCACAGACCAAGCTCAGTAGATCTTGGTGGGAATTATATTTGGCTTTGTGAATCGCCTGACGGACTGCATTGGGGAAATCATCGATGTATTATTAAAACAAGGCCAGAGCTTTGGGATAGTGCTAGGGTTGGTGCTGGTGCGGCTCCAATTAAAACAAAGCATGGCTGGTTAGAAATTTACCACGGGGCTAATGCGGAAAATCGTTATTGTTTAGGTGCTTTTTTAATGGATTTGGATGATCCTTCAATTGTATTGGGCAGAACAATAGAGCCCATTATGGTACCAACTGAAGATTATGAACTTAGTGGCTTTTTTGGGCATGTGGTGTTTACCAACGGCCATGTGGTTGACGGTGATAGATTAACAATATACTATGGCGCAGCTGATGAATTTGTGTGCGGTGCTCACTTTTCGATTGCTGAAATCTTAACTGCCTTGCGGGCTGTAGATTAACGAGAAATAGCGTTACCTCATTTCATAACCTGAGACTATATTCACTTTTCGTGTCAATTTGCTACCTGAAGCATCTGTGACTGTAAATTGAAATGAACCCAGGCCATCTTTATTTGATGTAAATGCTACAACATTTTTATCCACAGTTACTTTTCCATTTTGAACGGTTGAAACACTATAAACTGGATTATCCGTAAAACCAGCAGTTAATTTTTTTAGGTCTATCGTTACAGTTTTATTAATTGTGGAAGCTAGGTGAGGTTTAGCCATCCACTCTAGGTAATTGTCTAAATTGGTAAAGCCATCATGATCCAAATCTGCATTGGCATCACTGAAATCATCTTTAGGTGAATGATTATTCAATTTAAGCAGTTTCTCCCACCAATCTGGCAATCCATCATGATCAGTATCAAAAGTTGCCGAACGTTGCAGTTCTGGATAGTTTTCCCATCCACCAACATCTTCTTGTGAATCGGGTAAGCCTGGCTTGCCTGATTTGCTGCCACTATATTTGTAAGTGCCATTTAAAGTCTCATTAATGATTCGGATGTCGTGATCATCTAAAACTGGCTGATTACATCCTACATCAGATAAAACATTTTTAAAGGCGTCTTCAGCACTTTGCGTCGCTACATAGGGTTCAAAGAATGGCTGGTCAACAAAAGTTTGATAATCTACTTTTTTTCCTGTTTCTGTTCGGCCTACCGTTTGATTTTTTTCGTTGAAGCGACCAGGCATGACATTGCCGTCAAAAAAGTATCGTTGCATTCCTCCTCCATATCCTTCGTGCTGTGCATTTAATGCATACATATAACGAGTGGCTGCACCAGGCTTGTAGTAATTGCCTACAAAGTTTACTTCTTTGGCCCCGCCATCAGTAGTTCGGTTATCCCAATTGTAAACTACATTGTTCCGAATATCCATTTTACCTAAGTAATCGCCATCTCCGTTTACACCTCCTGCCAAGCTCCAGTTACGACCAGAGCAATGCGCAAGTAAGTTGTGGTGAAAGCTACCCACTTCGCCTCCTATACTCGCTGCATACCCATGTGGTTTTCCCGCTTCGTATTTAGAATGTCCTGCCACATTTAATGCTTCCGAAATTAAGGTACGTTGTAAAGTAATGTTATGGGCGCCACGTGAACTAAATGATTCATCTATAGTCCAACTAATTGAGCAATGGTCTACAATGCTATGGTCAGCCCCGGTAATGCCCATCCCATCGTAAGTGGGGCCACTTCCTAACCTGACGCGCATAAAACGGATAATAGCATCGTTGGCCACAATTCCCAATGGAGCTCTACTCACACAAATGCCTTTGCCGGGAGCAGTTTGACCGGCGATAGTGATGTAAGGTTGGCTCAAGGTTAACCTTGATTTTAACTGTATAATCCCAGAAACTGTAAATACAATGGTGCGCGGGCCAATATTTTTGGTAACCGCCTCGCGTAAACTGCCAGGGCCATCATCATTCAGGTTAGTAACTTCTACTACTTTTCCACCACGTCCGCCCCGCGCAAAGCGGCCATAGCCCTCAGCGTCTTGAAATGCAAGTTGCCTTGGGCGAAAGCGCCATACCTTACCTTTCGTGATTTTGCCTGTCATGTCCATTTCATCTACTCTCCAATAGTAAGTGAGCATGCTGTAAATTTTATTTATGGTGTAATTAGCAGACTTAATATTGCTTTTAAAAGTAGAAGAAGTATGGGTACCTGTAGCCACTGAATTTGAATCAGTTCCAAAGTATAAGTCGTGCGATACAGCATTTTTTGCCGCTGTCCAGTTAAGTGTGATCACTCCATTATCTGCATTTATATGTTCATCACCATCTGTTGGTATAGGCAAATGGGCTAAATTAATTGCATCTGGTGTGTTAAGTTCGAAACCATTAATGATTATATTCTTACAGGTGGCATTCGATGTTTTATCTGCTTCGAACAAAATAACTACTTCCTTACCTGCTTGTGCATAAAAATGAAGGTATGCTGTTTTAGCTTCACTATTTTCGCGGGCCCTAAATGTAGGTATGATTTTGCCAACTTGCAGTTTACCGTCTACATAAATGTTAACTGGACTAAACGTATCGGTCTTATTTCCATCAATGTTATTGTGATAAGTAAGCAAGGTATGTTCACCAGTGGGCAAGCCACTAATGCGCATCTCAATTTGTGCCCCAGTATTACCATCCTTAATAGACAAACCATCGCCAACTAAACGCGCATAGTACGGTGCTTGAATACCTGTTTTGTAATAGTTAGCGGTAAGAGTTGTTCCTGCTTCGCCCTTTTTGGTGAAACTGATTTTAATACCATTGAATGTCTGTTGATCTTGCATGTCGCTTTTAATTGGCCATGGATTGTAATCTAGCTCATTAACCTCAGCTGCGCGACGCTCGGCGGTGTTTAGATCGACTTTCAGTACTGGCTTTTGTGCTAGGCAAATACAAGTAATGCAACTGTTCAATACAAAAAATAGTAACAGATTAATGCTATAGGTTTTCATTTGGCTTCGATTTGAGGTTGCTTAAAAAGTGATATGCTTTCTAATAGTAAACATACAAAATGTACCAGTTAACTTATTGTAATTTTTTTATGTATAAATTAATTATTCAGGTATGAACCATTGCTTTGATTCCTCGTTACTATGTTTTGAAAAATAGCACGGGCTGTTTCAAATTAAAATGACCATGTTATATTTGCACGTTTATCAATTAACGCAGTATTGGATTGTAATTAATTCCTAAAAGTTGTGTGTTCGAATATAATTACCTAATTTTAAGCAAGTTAAATCCCTTGTTATGAAAAAGCTCTCCCTCAGCTTATTGATGATTCTCTCTCCTGTCTTAATTTTTGCCCAGAAAGAGCTTAGGATTCACCATATTAACGTCGACGACGGTGATGCGACTTTTATTGGTATTTTTGATAATACCTCAGGTAAATATGTTAAGACAATCTTAATAGATGGAGGTTCGGCTGCACCAAGCTTAAGGTTAGTACCTTATCTTAAGATGATATCGAAAAGTCAACAGCCAAAGCTCGATTATGTAGCGTTAACACATTATCATGAGGATCACTATAATGGTTTGCTGGCCCTTGCTAATGGAAGTTTTAGAGCCGATTCCGTAATTGATCAAGGTGGTTATGAGATGAGTTCGGTATTTCCGGCACAGGCGTCTCTTCAAACAAATGATCCAAAACCTGTTGCGATGAAGGTCTTTGAAGGTTGGAAGACTGCATTGGGCAAGGCGGTTTCCAGTGGCTTTGTGAAAGGTCATGTGACAAATCTATTCCATTACGGAGCCAGTAATGGAACAAATATTGGTAATAAACTTCTTTTAGGAGATGTTCAAGGGACACCAGTTACGCTAGAGTGTGTTGCGGCCTGGGGTAATAGTTTGGATGGAAATTCCATTATTGCAAATCCTTCACCTGCTCGAACAAATGCTAATAATTTTACACTGGCATTTGTGCTTAATTTCGGAGAGTTCCGATATTTCATCGGTGGAGATTTAGGTGGGGATAAAAAATCGCCTTATATCGACCAAGAAACTCCATTATTAGGTTATTTTGCAAAACAATATCCGTCATCTTGGTCATGGAAACATGTTCGAGAAGCGGCAGGTCATATATGTGGGTTCAAAGCTAATCATCACGGTAGCTCATTTAGTAATTCCAAGGGCTTTATGGACGGGATGAGCGCGGCAATTGCTGTAGTTTCAGCTGGTAAACAGAAAACTTGGAAGCTACCAAGGCCATTATTCCTGAACGACTTCTTAGCTACAACTCCTCTTTCCGTATGGACATCAACTTCCAACCAGACCTTTACAAAGGGACTATATGTGACTAATCTTTTCGATTTTGTAGGCTTTCCTTCTAAAACAACAGCTATTGATAACTATGCCAATAAACCTGGTCTTAGTTTTAGTTATGGAAATCCACAAGAAACGACTTTCTCTAGCTACATGATTAGGGTTGAAGCCAGTGTAATTGCGCAGAAAAGTCAATTTCAAGTTTACAGGGTAGATAACTTAGGCGCTTCGACTAGTTTACTTGCGAACTATTTTTGCCATACCAATTAGATGCTACTTCAATTTTTTTGATATGTTTGCTACTTTTATTACATGCCACCTCCAATACAAATGAAGTTCATTCCTTTATTCTTATTATCTTTTTGCTTTATAGTTAAAGATTCAAGCGCGCAAAAACCATCATTAGACAATCCGGCTAAGCCTAATATTATTTTAATCGTAACAGATGACTTAGGTTACGGTGATCTTGGTGCTTTTTATCAAAATCTAAGAAAGAAAAAAGGAGATAGGGCAGAACCGTGGCTCCAAACCCCAAATTTAGACCGTTTGGCAGAGAGTGGTGCTATGTTAACCAGTAATTATTGTGCTGCACCTGTTTGTGCGCCTTCTAGGGCGTCTTTGATGCTGGGGCAAAGTCAAGGACATGCTAATGTACGGGACAATCAATTCGATAAAGCCTTGGAAGATAATTATACTATGCCGAGTGTGCTGAAAGCTGCTGGTTATGCAACATCGCTTATTGGGAAATGGGGATTACAAGGTCTAACTCCAGATTGGCCAGCACACCCGCTAAATCGTGGGTTTGATTATTATTACGGTTATATGCGACATGCTGATGGTCATGAGCATTATCCGAAAGAAGGTTTGTACCGTAAAAGCAAACAGGTATGGGAGAATAGAACTGAAGTTAGTACTGGGTTAGACAAGTGTTATACTGGTGATTTATTTACTGCTGTGGCTAAAAATTGGATAATAAAACATCTTCAGAAGACGCCTAGTCAGCCATTCTTTATGTTTTTAGCATTTGACAATCCTCATGCGGTTTTAGAACTGCCTACACAGCAATATCCTGCAGGAGGAGGTTTAAAAGGAGGGCTCCAGTGGATTGGTAAAAGCGGGAATATGATCAATACTGCTAGTGGGGTTATTGATAGCTATATGCATCCTGATTATGCAAATGCCACATATGATCATGATCATAACTCAAGTACTGCAGAAATTCCCTGGCCAGATACTTTTAAGAGATATGCCACGATTGTTCGCAGAATTGATGATCAGGTGGGAGACTTAATCCAATTGCTTAACGATTTGAAATGCAAGCAACAGACAATGGTTGTATTTACATCAGATAATGGACCATCCTTAGAATCCTATCTACCAAAAGGTTTCGCGCTAAACAAACCAGACTTTTTCAATAGTTTTGGCCCTTTTGACGGGGTTAAACGCGATGTTTGGGAGGGTGGGATGCGTATGCCAACAATTATCTCTTGGCCGAATGGTATTAAGTCCAAGCAGGTTCTAGATCAGCCTTCTGCATCTTATGATTTACTCCCTACTTTCGCCCAACTAGCCGGTTTATCTACGCCAATAAAAGTAGACGGCGTTTCAATATTGCCACAATTAACAGGTAAAGGCAAAACTAGACAAGGGATAGTCTATACAGAATATTTTGAAAAAGGTAATACACCGGATTTGCCTGAATTCGATGCTAGTCATCGTGGACGTCAAAGAAATCAAATGCAAATGATCAGAATTGGAGATACAGTTGCAATTCGTTATGATGTAAAATCTTCAAATGATGATTTTGAAATATATCAGGTAACTAAAGACCCAAAACAAGTTACTAATTTGGCCGCCGGAGATGCTTTAAAGGCTTTGCAAAATCAATTGAAGGATAAAGTACTACAAATAAGAAAAGCTGACGCCTCGGCCGAAAGACCGTATGATACTACTGCTATTGCTGCAATCTCCTTGAAAAATAAGGAGGTTGGTTTAGCGCGGAAAACTTATCGTGTTAATTCAAATTGGATTCCCAACGTGGATGAGGTTATCCCAATGACAAATAAAAAAGTAAGTGAGGAAATTCCTCTTAAAGAAATACTTGGGGAAGCTAACTTGGTTACTTACGCAGGATATTTTTTAGCGCCGCAAGATGGTACTTATGAGTTTGAACTAGCAGCAAATGGCAAAGGGTTTTTGAAAATTCATGGCATCAATCTCATCGATGAAGACTATGGTTATATTGCCAAAAGCCGTAAAAAAGCCAGTTTAATTTTGAAGACGGGCTATCATCCGATAACTATTTATGGGATGAAGAGCAGAGTAGGTGATGGTACTTTAAATCTTAAAGTTAAAGTGAATGGTTCGGTCCTTAAGCCTCTGTTTTTCGTAGCGAGATAACGGCAGTCTATTTGATGTGGTGTTTATTCCTCAAAACGGGGATATCTTTATCCTGTACTGGGGAAATCAGACCCCTATAATCAGGGCATGATATTTTCTTATTGATCTTAAAAACTTTTTGAAATCATAAAAAGTTAGCACTGGCTTCATAATCCTAGCAATAAATTCTTGGTGTAGCAAATCATTGGTCGACATATACTTATGGCTTTGATTTTGTCTGTTTCATTATAATTCTTCACCTAGCCGAATGGCTTAATGATAATTAAGATAGAGGATGGAGCAAAAGTATAAGATTATGATCATTGATGATAACCCAATGGATCAATTGATTACGAAGTACGTGCTGAAGAAAGAGTATGCTTTTGAGGAGGTAATACTAATGGCAAGTGCTTTAGCAGCTCTTGAATACCTAGAAGCTAATCAAGATAACATTACCGCTCTTCCTAATTTAATCTTATTGGATTTGGATATGCCTGAACTTAATGGTTTCGGCTTTCTAAATAGGTTTTCAACTTTTGCAGAAGCAGTAAGGAATACCTGTAAAATTGTGGTTTTAACAGCTTCGGAAGTAAGTGAAGATATTGCATTAATGCAAGCAGATCCCCATGTGTTTAGATTAATTGCAAAGCCATTAATGAAAAATTCCCTCCTACAAATGGCGTAATATATTTTGTAAATACGCTTAAAATAAAATCCGTGCATGTTGTGTGGATTTTTTTATGCTTAAAAATTTGGGATGATCAATAAGCAAATCATTTTTTTGATTTAGAATTTATATCTTGCTAAAAATATCTCAATCAACTTGAACCGTCATGATTTTCAAATAAGCTGCACGAAGCAGCGCATGATTGGTACATTAAAACAAAAAACCAAGATGAAAAAGTTTAGCCTTTTAGTATTGTTATTTACCACACACATGATAGTTAATGCACAAACCAAAGCAGAAAATGCAGTTACTGCTGCGGTAGAAAATCTAAGGACCGCGATGATTAGTGGAGAGCGGAGTTCGTTGGAGGGAATAGCTGCACCGGAATTAAGCTACGGCCACAGTAGCGGTAAATTAGAAGATAAAGCAGCGTTTGTTGAATCCATTGCAAGTGGGAAATCTGATTTTGTAAGTATCGATTTTAAAAATCAAAGCGTAAAAGTTTCTGGCAAAACGGCATTGGTAAGACATGAACTTCATGCCAAAACAAATGACGGGGGAAAGCCAGGTGAGGTACATTTAGGTATTCTCTTAGTATGGCAAAAACAAGGGGGGCAATGGAAATTATTAGGACGCCAAGCTTATAAACTGCCCTAGTTTTGTCGACTTTTTATTTCTTGGCAATAGTTTTGAGTTAATAAACTAGAACAGGAGGCTTTTGGTAATTAAGTTAAAACTTAAAATCACGATATTTTCTCTCTTGCATTAGTAGAATGAGGTTCAAAATTGTTTTAATATTAGGCTTTCTATTAATTGCATGTCTTTTTGTGGTATTTACCAAACGAAAAACTTTTTATTCTATTTCTGGTGGAAAAGCAATTATTGAAAACCACTTCGAATTAAGTTGTGAGCAAATAGATGGGGACAATGATGCGGATAAAAGACTAGTGGTGAATTTAAAATTCTCGAATCTCGGTAGCGCAATGAGAAAGGATTTTAAGGTTATTCCCATCGTTAATGGCAAAGATACACTCCAACTTAAATCATTGTATGGTGACAATCACTATTCATTTTTGTTTCCGGCAAATAGTTCTGATCAATTGAACTTATGTATCAATTATAAGATTGATTCTGCAGGGCATATCACTAAAGAGTCTAAGAAATATTATAATTTGGAAAAAGTATATACCTATCGTTTTAGGATGCCTTTTCATTAAGGATTTTAAGCAATTACTCTTGTGCTTTAAACTTTGCACTCCTGAGTTTCTTTTCTATCTTCGCTTAAACTAATTTTATATGTTTCCAACCGTTTCCCACTTTATATCCTATTTAACAGGTATCAATATACCACTTCCTTTTAACACTTTTGGTGTTTTTGTTGCATTGGCATTTGTAGCAGGGTATTGGGCGTTTACTAAAGAATTGAAACGCAAAGAAGCGCTTGGGATTTTGCATCCTTGGAAGAAAAATGTCACTATTGGAGAACCAGCTACCATACTTGAGCTTATCACCAATGCTTTTTTTGGATTTTTAATAGGCTATAAAATTATCTATGCTATTATCAACTATAAGTTATTTGTTGAAGATGCTCAGACAGTATTGCTATCTACAAAAGGCAGTTTGCTTGGAGGCTTGTTCTTAGCGGGAGTATTTGCTTATTGGGACTACAAGGACAAAGAGAAGGCAAAATTACCGAAGCCAAAAGTAGTAACACTAACTGTGCATCCTCATGAATTAATGAGTAATTTAGTGGTTTGGGCAGCGGTCTGGGGCTTTTTAGGTGCGAAAATATTTGACAATCTAGAACATTGGGATAGTTTCGTGAAAGATCCTATTGGAGGCCTGTTATCTTTTAGTGGTCTAACATTTTATGGTGGATTAATTTGTGGAGGCGCGGCGGTTTTGTATATAGCCAAGAAGAACGGGATCAAAATTTTGCATATGTTAGATGTGGGTGGGCCTGGGATGATGCTTGCTTACAGCGTTGGAAGAATAGGCTGTCACTTATCTGGAGATGGGGATTGGGGTATTCCTAACTTAAATCCCAAACCTGTAAGTTGGCTTCCGGATTGGTTATGGGCCTATACTTATCCTAACAACGTAGCCATGGAGGGAGAACGGATGAAAGATTGCATAGGTAAATATTGCTTTGAGTTGCCACAGCCAGTTTATCCAACCCCAATTTATGAAGTGGTTTTAGCGTTTATTTTATTTCTTATCCTTTGGAAAATTAGAGAGAAAATAAAGCTTCCTGGAATGATGTTCGGTATATATTTGATGTTGAATGGTTTGGAGCGTTTCTTTATCGAATTGATTAGGGTAAACTCAAAATACACCGTTGCCGGAATATCATTTACCCAAGCAGAACTAATTTCCTCAATGTTGTTTATTACTGGTGTTTGCCTAGTCGTAAATTCCATTAAGAATAAAAAACTTGCAAATTATTAAAATGGATTACGAACTGTTATGTGCTAAAGTTGTTGCGGTGACGCGATTAACAGGTAATTTTATCAGAAAAGAAGCCATGTCCTTTGATGCTAAATCAATAGAATATAAGGGTTTAAATGATATGGTTTCTTATGTGGATAAAACTGCGGAGAAACAATTGGTTAGAAACCTTAAAAAGTTGTTGCCAGAAAGTGGCTTTATTACCGAAGAAGAAACCGAAAATGTATTGGGTAAAACCTACACTTGGATTATCGATCCATTAGATGGAACCACTAATTTTATTCACGGTATTCCAACCTATTCGGTAAGCATTGCACTGTATGAAGATGGACAGCCGGTTATTGGGGTAGTTTATGAAATTAATAGGGGAGAAATGTTTTCGGCTTATAAAGGCGGGGCAGCCTATCTCAACAATAAGGAAATTAAGGTTTCTAAAGCTGTTAATTTGTCTCAAAGCTTACTAGCTACTGGCTTTCCTTATTATCAGTTTGATAAACAACCAGAGTATATCAAATTATTCACAGAAATGATGCAGAAATGCCATGGCTTACGGCGTATTGGTTCTGCAGCGGTAGATTTAGCTTATGTGGCTTGTGGAAGGTTTGATGCCTATTTTGAGTATAACTTAAATTCTTACGATATCGCTGCTGGCGCCTTTTTAGTGCAACAAGCAGGCGGGAAAGTTATGAATTTTTCAGGAGGTGAAGAGTTTATTGAGAAAAGAGAGATATTAGCAACCAATGGCTTGGTAACACAAGAAATTTTAGATACGATAAAGAAATATTTTTAATGTGATAATTAGCTAATCAGTAAATTAGCAAATTATCACATTTCGTCCTTCAATCTACAAAGCTTCAGAAACAACTTCCTTCACTTCTGGCACCATGCGTTGCAATAGGTTTTGAATTCCAGATTTTAAGGTAATGGTTGAAGATGGGCATCCACTGCATGAGCCCCTTAATTCTACCGTAACAACACCTTCGTCGAATGACTTGTAGCTAATTGCACCACCATCTTGTTCAACTGCTGGGCGCACATAATCATGTAAAATTTGCTGTATTTTAATTTCAAGTTCAGTTCCTTCAAACGCAGGTGCTTCTTCAGAAACATCTTTAATTTTAAGTTCGGATTCAACAGCACCTTTCACAAATTCTTTCAAAATTGCCTCGATATCACCCCATTCCGCGTCTTCGGTTTTGGTAACTGTTACGAAATTGCTGGCAAAAAAAACGCCGTTTACAAAATTAAATTTGAACAATTCTTTGGCAAAAGGAGATTGCTCAGCACTTTCTCTTGTCGCAAAATCTTCACTGCCATTAATAAGAAGTTTATTGACCATAAACTTCATGGTTGCAGGATTTGGCGTTTGCTCTGTATATACGTTGATTGTCATGTCTGTAATTTTAATAAAGCAAAAATAAATAATTATCGAACCAAATAGTGAAGGTTGTTGTCTATTTTAGGTCATATCTATTTTAAGCATCCAGACCTTCAACCCACAAACTTCAACTCCTAACTAGAAGATTCCAGTATAATTAAACGGTGTAATCTGCTTCAACTCGGCTTTAATGGTATCGTTCACATCCAATTCATCAATAAATACGGCCATAGTTTCTGCTGTAATTTGTTGGTTTGTACGAGTAAGTGCCTTGAGTGCCTCGTACGGATTTGGATATGCCTCTCTACGGAGCACAGTTTGAATTGCTTCAGCCACGACTGCCCAATTTTGGGCCAAATCAGCTTGAATGGCGTCGTTATTTAAAATGATTTTATTTAAGCCTTTTAAAGTAGAGCTAATCGCAATGATCGTATGTGCCATCGGTACGCCAACATTTCTGAGCACTGTAGAATCTGTTAAATCTCTCTGCAAACGGGAAATGGGAAGTTTTGCAGCAAAGAATTCGAATAAGGCATTGGCAACGCCTGCATTCCCTTCTGCATTTTCGAAATCGATCGGATTAACTTTATGTGGCATGGCTGAAGAGCCAACTTCACCAGCTTTAATTTTCTGCTTGAAATAATTTTTTGAAATATATGCCCAGATGTCGCGATCAAGATCTACGATGATGTTATTTATTCTCTTTAACGCGTCACATTGTGCCGCGAATTGATCATAATGCTCAATTTGTGTGGTATACTGCGGTCTACTCAAGCCCAACACATCATTTACAAAGTTGTTTGAAAATGTAACCCAGTCTATTTGCGGATAAGCAATGTGATGTGCGTTAAAGTTACCAGTAGCCCCACCAAATTTTGCGCTATTGGGAATATTCTTCAAGTTTTGAAGTTGGATCTTTAGTCGTTCAACAAAAACCATAAACTCTTTGCCAAGTTTTGTTGGTGATGCAGGTTGACCATGGGTGTGTGCTAATAAAGGAACTGTAGCCCATTCTTGAGCCAATGATTCTAGTTTAGTGATTAATTCTTCAATAGCAGGAAAATAACTTTCTGTTAATGCTAATTTGAAAGAATAAGGGATGGCTGTATTATTGATATCCTGAGAGGTCAATCCGAAGTGGATAAACTCTTTGTATTGTTCTAAGTTGAGTTCGTCAAATTTTTCTTTGATAAAATATTCTACAGCTTTTACATCATGGTTAGTAATGCTTTCTGTGTCTTTTACACGTTGCGCATCCGAATCATTAAAATTTTGGTGAATATTTCTAAGTTCTTGGTAGAGATTGGTGTCAAAATCTGTCAATCCGGGGATTTTTGCCTCACAAAGTTGGATAAAGTACTCAATTTCTATAAACACACGGTACTTGATCAGTGCAGATTCAGAAAAATAGGCTGCAAGTTGAGCGGTTGTTTTTCTGTAGCGCCCATCTACTGGAGAAATCGCTTGAAGTGGAGATAAATTCATCGGATTAAGAATTGTTTTGGCCGCAAAGGTAATAAAATTAGCTAATTAGTGAATTAGCTATTAAGCTTAGAAACAAAAAAACCTGTAGCAACTATTGTCGCTACAGGTTTTTTATAAGTTGCTTACTATTGACTAGTGAACTGCTTTAGTTGAATCTACAGCTGCTTTAGCTGAATCAACTGCTGCTTTAGCTGTATCAACTGCTGCTTTAGCTGAATCTACTGCTGCGTTAGCTGAATCTACTGCTGCTGAATCTGCTGCAGTTTCTTTTTTCTCAGAGTTACAAGCTGCTACTGATAAAGATAATGCTAAAGCTACAAAGCCTAATTTGAAGAAATTTTTCATTTGATTTTCTGTTTAAAATAATTAATTAATTTTACATGTTAATACCGCAAAGTTAAAAAGGTAACCCGCAAATGTGAAAAAAAGTTAAAATAAATTAATTTAGTTGTTCACAGCGGCTGAATCGACTTTTTGCTCGTTTGAATTGGCCGCTTTTTCGGTTTTTTCCTTCAAATCTATTGCATTGGAATCGATTTTTATAGAATCCTTCAGCTCAATATCCTTGCTTGGCGGACAATAAACACAAGCACTTAAAAATGCGGATAATACTAAGGCTAAAAAGCCAAGTTTAATAAGGTTGTTCATGTTTTAACGTCTTAAAATTGGTAAATTAAAACGTTTGGCCAAACGTGGGTTGTTTTTGGATATTAATGCTCAAAAGTTTTAAAGGTAACCCTACATAATTTAGGCGAAGTAGAAAACTTACGATTTACATCTTCCATCTTACCTGTTCCATTTCCCCTCATCCATGCGTTTACCCGCCGATGCCCATAGGAGTCTCGGTAGGTATTGGGTGCTATCCCCTTAAAACGCGATTCTATCGAGATAGTATCGGATAGGTACCGAATAGGAACCGCAGGGATAGTGAATAGAGACCGTATTGAGATTGGCAGGGCCCAATCCTCTTAGTTGCCCGACCGAAAGCCAAGAAGCACTGGTTTAGGGGCAACTATGAAGGCTGCCCCTGAATCGGAATAAATATTTAATTTTTTTAGGTTACCATTTGGACTTTTGAAGTATTAACGGAAGCAATTAGCTGATTAGCTAATTCGATTATTAGTTAATTGAAATGTCATTAATTAATAAAAAATATTTTTTTTAGCTATCATTGGGTTACCATTCACGTTTAAATGTATTAATTGGTGAGTTTAAAGTTAAGCAGTTCAGTTCCAACAGATAGAGAGGTAGTATTAGGTATACTTAACAACTCGGAAGAAGCGATAAATAAGTTGTATACGGGGTATTATCCGATGGTTTTACAATTTATTTTGAACAACAATGGTGATGAAGACGATGCAAAGGATGTGTATCAAGAAGCCATCATTGTTTTATATAACAAAATAAAAACTGGCAATTTTGAGCTAAGTAGCAAATTGAAAACTTATATATATTCTGTAAGTCGCAGGATATGGTTAAAGAAATTAGCACTACAGAATAAGAAGACAAGCAATATTGCCGATTTTGAAGATGTGCTGATGGTTGAGGAAGATATGGAGCAACATGAGCAGAGAGATTTGCAGTTTGTTCAAATGAAGTCAGCCTTAGAGAGTTTGGGTGAACCCTGTAAAACCATCATCCAGGATTTTTATATTCAGGGATTATCGATGCAGGATATATGCGAGAAGTTTGGATATACCAATACCGATAATGCAAAAACACAAAAGTATAAGTGTTTACAAAGGTTAAAGAAGTTATTTTTTCAATCATAAGATGAGACCACCATTTGGTAGCTTCATCGCCATTGAAAGTAAAGTTTGACAGATGAGAAACGAGATAGAATTAGAAGCGATTATTGAAGATTACTTAAACGGTAAACTAACCGAGGGAGAACGCGCGGCATTCGAACAACTTCGACACAATGACCCAATTGTTGACCATAAGGTAGTAGCTCATAAAGTTTTTTTAGAGTCAATGAAGCAATACGCAGATATTTTGTTGTTAAAACAACAGATGGATGCCGCTCATGAGCAAATTGATGTAGAGGCGATCAGTGCAAAAGTTAAACCTCATTCCTCTAGAATTGTTAGAATTTTTAGGAACAATAAGGCTGCTATTGCAGTTGCAGCGTCATTCTTAGTACTCGCTAGTATGGTATATTTCGGACAAACCAAGCAAGACGGGAATATGCAGTATTTGAGTGGTGAGCTTATTAAAACACAACAAAAAACTGAAGGACTTATTCGCAAAATCGATAATGATAGACCAAAAATGGTGGAGAGTACTCCTGCTAAATATAGTGGTTCTGGTTTTGCAATTTCAGGAAATGGATATATTTTAACAAGCTACCATGTAATTAAAGGTGCTGATTCTGTTTATATCCAAAGTAGTGAAGGGAATTCATTTAAAGCAAAAGCTTTTTATACAGATGCTGTGAATGACATTGCTGTCTTAAAGATTGATGATCCAGAGTTTGAATCTCTTGGAACCTTACCTTATAGCTTAAAGAAAAGCGCTGCAGGAATCGGGGAGTCGGTTTACACTTTGGGCTTTCCAAAAGAAGATGTAGTGTTAGGTAATGGTTACGTAAGTTCTAAGACAGGACTAAATGGCGATACTTTAGCTTTCCAAGTAGCTATTCCAGTTAATCCTGGTAATAGCGGCGGTCCCTTGCTTGATAATAGCGGTAATATAGTCGGGATTATAAAGGGTAAGGAAAATAAGATCGAAGGTGCAGCATTTGCAGTAAAATCAAAATATATAATGGAAGCATTAAATGCTATTCCTCAAGATTCCTTGCGTAAACGCATTGGCTTTGGAAAGAGAAGTCTATTACAAGGCATGAAACGTGATCAACAAGTGAAAAGAATGCAAGATTATGTTTTCATGATTAAAGTGTATTAATATTCCCAAAATATTAACAGTTGAGAACCCGGAACTTTGAAAGAGTTTCGGGTTTTTTTATTGAGGCAAATTTAACACAGTTTGCACTGCGTTATGCACCGTATTTTAACGCAAAGACCGCAAAGGACTACGCAAAGGACACAAAGCATAGTATTTAAGCAGGATTACGATTGAGGTATAGGACACGGGCACGATGCATTATTTTTTAGTGAAAATAACATTGGCTAATTATTAAATGCGCATTAAAGTATTAAATTTACCCATCGCCTGTGGGGTGATTAAATAATTTAATATGGAATTTGGAAGAGTAACGCCCGAAGAAGTTTTAGCAATTGATTTTACTTTGCCCCCTGATGGTGAGCAAACCAAGCTTACCTTGACGCAGCAAAAATTAATAGAAAAGCCTTCGTTTTATGTAGGTTGTGCTAAATGGGGCCGCAAAGAATGGAAGGAATTAATTTACCCCAAAAAAACCAAAGAGGCTGATTTTTTAGGTGAATATGTTAAACATTTTAATTCGATTGAATTGAATGCGGTTTTTTATAACATTCCCAAGGAAGATCAAATTGCCAAATGGGCATCAATGGTTGCTGAAAATACCAAAGATGATTTCATTTTTTGTCCGAAATTTTCGAGGAGTATTACCCATATCAAGCGACTGAAAGATGCTGATTTCATTACGGATGAATATATTAAAGCAATCTCCGCCTTTGGGAAATACTTAGGTCCATGCTTTCTACAAGTAAGCGATAATTTCGGACCTAATAATATCGAGATTTTGGCTAACTATCTAGAGAAATTACCTACTGACCTCCAAGTTTTTATAGAAGTAAGACATAAAGATTGGTTTGCCCCGACTGCAAAAAAGGAATTGTTTAGTTTGCTCGCCAAGTTTGGCAAAGGTGCGGCAATTACAGATGCCAGCGGTAGGCGTGATTGCTTGCACATGGAATTACCAACTCCAGAAGCTTTTATCAGGTTTGTTGGTAATGGTGGTAAATTACTCAGTTCTGATCAAGCACGAATTGATGAATGGGTGGTTAGATTAAAAGAATGGCTAGATCAAGGCTTACAAAAAGTTTATTTCTTTTTGCATCAACATGACGAAGCGGATACACCGTTGATTGCTGACTATACTATTGAACAATTTAATAAGCATTTGGGCAGTGATTTGTCACGGATAAATTTTATTAACCAAAATAATCTACTTTTTTGATAGACTTTTTTTAAATTCGTTTTTATACATTATTAAAATCTTTAAATACAATATTATGAGTTTAAGAATAGGAGATACCGCACCAAATTTTAAAGCTAATACCTCAATTGGCGAAATTGACTTTTATGAATATTTAGGTGATAGCTGGGGTGTTTTATTCTCGCATCCAGCGGATTATACGCCAGTTTGTACAACAGAGTTAGGTAGAACTGCGTCCTTAAAACCCGAATTCGATAAACGGAATGTGAAGGTGTTGGCGTTGAGTGTTGATTCAGCAGAATCACATCAAGGTTGGATTAATGATATCAATGAAACGCAAAACACCAATGTCGAGTTCCCAATTATTGCTGATGAGGACAAGAAAATTTCGGATGCTTATGATATGATCCATCCAAATGCTTCTGAGACAATGACAGTTCGTTCGTTATTTGTGATTTCGCCTGATAAGAAGGTAAAACTAATGATTACTTATCCCGCTTCAACAGGAAGAAACTTTACTGAAGTTTTACGAGTAATCGATTCTTTACAGCTGACTGCACAATATAGTGTAGCAACTCCAGCAGATTGGAAGGACGGGGAGGATGTAATTGTAATGAATAGTATTAAAACAGAAGATATTCCTGCGAAATTCCCTAAAGGTCATCAAGTAATTAAGCCTTATTTGAGAACTACGCCTCAACCGAACAAGTAATTTTAAAATAATTGTTTCATTTTGAAATATTTGTAATTAACTTTAGTAAATAACAGTTAAAAAACATCAATATTATTTCAATTTTATGAATACCGGAAAAGTTAAATGGTTTAATACCCAAAAAGGATTTGGTTTTATTATCTACGATGGCAATAAAGAAATTTTCGTTCACTTTAAAGACGTAATTGGCGGGATAGATGCCATCAAAGAAAATGATGAAGTTGAATTCGAGACTGCTGAAGGAAGAAAAGGACTTCAAGCTGTTAATGTTAAGAAGATTTAATTCGTTGCATAAACAATATATCAAAGCGCCCCGAAGCATATTTCTCCGGGGCGCTTTTTTTGTTTAATCATTCAGTTTAGTTAACCTAAGCTTGCAGTAAATCTTGTTTCGTAATTCTTTAAATATTTGGAAACATAACTTGTCAAGTCTTTCTGTCCAAAATCTTTAGTCAATTGGTTCAAATTTTGCAATACCGACATGCCTACTCTAATTTCGTGAATGAATGTCCGTTGCTCGTCTGGTTTAAGGCTTAAGATATAATCAAACTCTTGAGCAATGTAAGCCGCTGTATTTCTAGTGATTTGATTGGCTTGCGCGGGAGTGTTTAACAGGTGAAGGTTTTGAACTAAAGAAATCTTATTAGCTGTATCTGTAATCGAAGCATTAGTTAGAGGTAGTTGTTTTAGGCTTTTTGATACCACCTGCTTTGCGAGTATAGGTTCTCCTTCTTGGATGAGATTTATGGTTAATGTATTGGCAAAACTCCAAGTGTTTTGTAGAACCCTTCTGCTCTCTGGATCAAGATAGCTTGCATCCATGAATCCACCTAACTCAAAGTTCTTAAAATGCTGAAATGCAAGTTCGTTATTTGTTTGCTCAGCTTTGTCTTTGTCGCCGACAGCTGGCTTTAATGGTAGTAATCGGTAGGCGAAACCTTCTAAGTAAAGGTATTTACTTAAACCAATATAGGTATCTTCAGAAACTCCTGACGAAAAATAGATTGGGCGCTTCCAATTGTTATGTGCAATAATATCAAACATGGTTAACTCTCTTTTTAAAAGATATTTGCCATCAAAATTCCATTCCATTGAGGGGGTAATTTTTGCTTGATCTTGTTGCTTTACTGTTTTTGTAGCAATAACTTGTGCTGGATTAATAGTAAGCTTGATTTTTTTAGTTGGCAAGAAATTTTCAAAACTACCATCATTCATTTGTACCTGATCCGCTTTATTATCTGACGTTAGGATCGACAGCAAATCTGATAATTCTACACTGTCCGTAAGTCCATAATCAACATATGGCAGGTAGTCTCGAACACCTTCTTTATATTGTTTGTTTTCCATAGCAATCGGCAGCGGAGCCGAATTTCCTTGTTGCTTTTTAAGATGGTCGATATAGGCTTCGGAGGCTAAAAATTGAAGGCAAATAACGCGTACATCTGTTCTAATCCCTTCTACCTCTTGTGCATACCATAGTGGGTAGGTGTCATTGTCGGCATTAGTGAAGAGTATAGCATTAGGTTCGCAACTATTGAGGTAATTTTTCGCCATATCCAAAGCTGTTGTTTTATGACTGCGATCGTGATTATTCCAGCCCTGCACTGCCATAAGCGCTGGCACTGCTGTAATACAAATAACGGTAGCAACCACGAGGCTCAGCTTTGGTGTAGCGAGTTTGGTGAAAAGCTCCTTTACTGAGAATAGGCCAAAGCCAATTAGAATTGCAAAAGCATAGAACGAACCTACATAAGCATAATCGCGTTCACGAACCTGTAATGGATCTTGGTTAAGGTAAAAAATGATTGCTAGACCTGTACAAAAGAACAAAACCGCGACGGTAATTAATTCTTTTCTGCTGTTGCGATAGAGATAAATTACACCGAGAACTCCCAATAACAATGGGAAACCATAAAGTAAGTTATATCCTGGGTTGTGTGTTATACTTGCAGGAAGTTTGCTCTGGTTTCCTAATCTAATTTGATCAATTGGTTTAATGCCACTTAACCAATTACCATGATTGATTTCTCCTTGGCCCTGATCATCGGTTTGACGCCCCACAAAATTCCATGAAAAATATCTCCAATACATAAAACCCATTTGATAGCTATTCATGAAACTCAAATTTTGCCAAAGGCTAGGGGTTTCATTGTCAGTCAGGTTCATCCATCGCTGATAGAAGCGGACATGTTCAGGTTTATCACTATACATTCTAGGAAAAAGCGTGTTTTTGTCGTAGAGAGTCTTAAATGTTTTTCCGCTTATCTCATAAGATTGCTCTCCTTTTCGATAGGTCTTTCCCGTTTCTTTTGAATCGATTGCTTTTGCATCAAAGGTCTGTCCATATAGAAGTGGCTTGTCCTCGTATTGCGTTCTACTTAAATAACCAAGTAAGGCCAGTGGAGTATCTGGGTTGGATAGGTTGATATTTGTCTTTGCATTTGCTCTTATGATGATCATAAAATAAGAGCTGAAGCCGAATAACACAAAAACGAGAGATAACAATGCGAGGTTTAACTTGGCGTTCTTTCTTTTGATACTGCTTCGAATTCCGATTGTTAATGCGCCAGCAACGAAAGCTAGGAAAAACAAGGCACCCATTCCGAAGGGCATTTTTAAAACATTAACAGTAAATAAATCTGTTTTTGCGGCAAAATTTACGAAATATTGGATAATCCCAAATTGAACTATCGCCAAGAGCAAGCAGCCCACGACAAATGCTTTTATTCCACCCCATATGGTTGCTTCAGTAGTTTTTCTGAAATAATAAATTAAACTTATGGCGGGGAAAGCCAATAAACTTAATAAATGAATTCCGATAGAAAGGCCTACAATAAAAGCAATAAATAAAATCCATCGATCATCAAGGTCCTTTTCCCATTTTAACATTGCCCAAAAAACAATAGCGGTACATAGCGTTGAAAGTCCATAGACTTCAGATTCAACTGCGGAGAACCAAAAAGTATCTGAAAATGTGTAAGCCAACGCACCTAAAGCTCCCGCCGCAATAATAGTTAAGGTTTGTAAAGTAGATAATTGACTAACTGGAGTTTTAGTGGTTTTTAAAGCAATGATAGTGATTGTCCAGTATAGAAACATAATGGTAGCCGCACTAGAAGTTACGGTTAAGAAATTCACCCAATAGGCAATTTTCGACGTATCATTTCCAGCTAATAAAGAAAATAATTTCCCGATCATTAAGAAGAGAGGTGCGCCAGGTTGGTGACCAACTTCCATTTTAAAAGCAGCTGCAATAAATTCTCCACAGTCCCAGAAGCTTAAGGTAGGTTCCATGCAGAGCCAATACACCAAAAGAGCAAAACCGAATATCAAAAATCCAGCAATGTTATTAATACGGTTAAATTTAGTCATTGAGTAAGGTTTAAGGGTTTACTCAAAAATACCTCATTCACAGACCGCTGGCTGTTAAAAGATGTTAAATAGTGTTAAATGTGTTAGGATTTGGGGAACAGGATTGGAGAAGTATGAAATATTATCTCAATAGTGTTGGACAATAGTGGCTTTAAGGACTATATATCCATTTTCCGTTTGCGTAAAGATGAAAAAATCATCATGGCTTGATTTAATTTTGTATTTCTTAACCAGATTTTCTGCCTTTTCTGGAAAGTTTCGTACAATAACATTGCCAACAAGGTGGTTCATTTTTTTGAACTCGTTCAGTTGAAGTACTGCATTCACCTTAAAGATTCTACCTGGGAATTCACTTTTTACTATATCAGCAGTGTAGAGTTGAGTATGCGGATGTAGTTTTTTTAAGCCATAATGGATGCCAACGAGGTTAAATGCCCCACTTTTTAGCAAAGCAACATCTGGTTCATACAGATAGCCTTGTATATTTGAATCGTATTCAGCTGTGGCAGTTATCTGCGACCTCGTAAACGAAAACTGCTTCAATCCTTGATTCAATGTGCTGCAAATGACTTTTGGTGCACCCAAATATTCATCTTCAATTACCCATAAGATTTCCTTGCATTCGTTTCTTACGCTTACAATATGAATCTCACTTACATTTTCAAGTTCTTCAAGTCCAGCACTGATATCAAGTAAGGGAGCTGTTTTTATAATAATCCGTTTCGCTTTTTTTAATAGTAATGACAAGTTAGATACCACATCGGGGCTACAGTCTTTTAGTTTAAAAACCTTTGCACTCCCGCTTCTCCTTGCTGGATCAATGTAGATGGTGTCAAATTGTTCTGTTGTGTTAGCGAGGTAGATTAGGCCATCGGTGACTTCGAATTTGATATTGTTTGCACCGAGGACCTTTGCGTTATGCGCAGAGATATGCGACAGTTCTTGATTGATTTCGCAGCTAACAACGGTTTTATTAGTGAGGGCAAAGAATAAACTATCTACACCAAAACCTGCTGTTACATCAACTAATTTACCTGCTAGTGATAAGCTTGCCTTATATCGTGCAGTTACTTCAGAGGAAGTTTGCTCAATAGAAAGGAGTGAAGGATAATAAATGTTAGACGATTTGAACCAGGTTGGTAATTTATGAGTGGCTTTTTTTTTGGCAGTGATTTGTCCAACCAGTTCTGCAGTAGTAATTTTATCAAACTGCGATTTAGCCAAAGCGATCTTATTCACATCAGCTTGTAGATGTGAATTGATGTACTCTTGCACTTCGGAAGATAAAATTTTTAAATTCATGTTCTTTTTACGCTTCGCGGATGATTACACAGATTACATCTTCCTTATAGTTCGAACCTAAGCCTCTGCTAAGGCATCCCTTCTGGACAAACTGATAAACTCAAAATTACCGACTTATAGCTCTTTATCCTTCATCACCATTTGGCAAGTATGTCTGCTCTTAACTTCTAGTAAAACATTTTTATTTACAATTACACGGTCGATCGTTTGTTGGTTGTAATATCGGATCGTTACCAATTCGAGACCTTTATTGTATTTCACTTTATAGGTGGTCGATAAATCGGCGATTAGACGTGTAATTTTTTCTTCATCATCATCAACACTAACAGAGAAACTGATGGCAGAATTCAACATGGTATTAACTTTCACTTTATGTTGATGTAGTATGTCGAAAATATGGCTTAGATTTTCTTCAATAATGAATGAAAAATCTTTGGGAAGAATTGAAATCAATACTTGATTAACCTTGAAAATAAAAGAAGCAACCGGTAGTCTGGTTTTCATATTCGTTATTTCAGTCCCTGGCAGTTCGGGAGTAATAAATGATCTTACAAATAATGGAATTCCTTTATTTTGGATTGGTTTGATCGTTTTAGGATGGATTACAGTGGCGCCATAATAGGTAAGTTCTATAGCATCATGGTAGGAGAGTTGAGGTATTTTCTCTGTCTCATCAAACCATTTTGGATCTGCATTAAGAACGCCAGGCACATCTTTCCAAATTGTCATTGATTCTCCATTCAGGCCAGCACAAAAAATAGCCGCTGAATAATCAGAGCCTTCTCTCCCCAGTGTGCTAGTGAAATTTTCGCTAGTTCCCCCAATAAAGCCTTGAGTTACTACAATTCCTTTTTCTAAGAAACTAGGAAGATGTTTTTGTATTGCTTCTGTAGTCTTTTCCCATTGCACATTTGCTTCGCGGTAGTTGTTGTCTGTCTTGATGTAGTTTCTGGCATCCACCCAGATGGTAAATGCACCTACTAAATTTAAATAGGCAGCAACTATTTTTGTGGATACAACTTCGCCAATAGACACGATTTGGTCATAAAGGTAGGCCGGCGAATCGCTGGCTTCTTCTTCTAAAAGCCATTCAATTTCTACAAAAGTATTCGCTACTTCGTCAAAAATGGGGTTTTGATGATCTTCAAACAATTCTTCCATCGTTGCGAAGTGAAAAGCTTTAATTTCTTCGAAAATCTGATGGAATTTTTCATTTCCTTTAACGTATGCCCAAGTTAATTCTTCTAATTTATCGGTAATTTTTCCCATGGCGGAAATTACAATCAATAAGTTAGTAGGTTCATATTGCTGGACAATATTTGCCAAATTTCTAACGCCCGCAGCATCTTTTACCGAAGCACCCCCAAATTTAAATACTTGCATTATTAATTTTCAGTTAGAAGTGTATGAGTTTTGGCTTTAGAAAAAGAAGCATTTAACCAACCGCTTTCGATATCAGCCTGGTATTTGTTGTAAAAATTAATTGCCGGCTCATTCCAATCTAGAACTTGCCACACCATACCATTATAGTTATGGTCACGAGCTTCTGCAATTACCTGGTCGAAAAGTAATTTCCCTACTCCTTTGCCTCTTGCGGCTTCAGTTACGATAAAATCTTCTAAATATAAACGACGTCCTTTCCAAGTTGAATATCGCGTGTAAAATAAGGCAAAACCGAGAATTATTCCATTCTCTTCTGCAATAAAAGCCTTCCATACGGGTTGCTTTCCGAAGCCAGCATCAACAAATTCTTCGAGTGTTACGGTAACTTCTTCTGGGGCTCTCTCATAAACTGCTAGTTCATTAATGAGTTCGAGTAAACGCGGGCAATCTTGTGCAACCGCAAATCTAATATTGATATCCATAAATTCTTTATTTGCCTAGATCAGGGGAAAAAGATCTTCGCTTTGTTTATGCTTTCCAGTGTTTAATAATACGTTTACCGAAGATATTACTACCTATTCTAACCATGGTACTACCTTGTTCAATCGCTAATTTGTAGTCACTAGACATGCCCATTGAAATTTCTTTAAAGCTATCTTCTTTTCTGAAAAAGCTAACTTTAATGCCATCGAATAATACTTTCAACTCTTGGAATTCTGCTTTCGTTTGGCCTTCTAACGCTGTATTTGTGGCAATTCCCATTAAGCCAACGATCCTTATATTTTTTAACGTTTGGAATTCTTCATCACGCAATAATTCAATTGCCTCGTCAAAACCTAAGCCAAATTTGGTGTCTTCGTCTGCGATGTAAATTTGCAACAAACAATCGATTACACGGTTGTGCTTTGCAGCTTGTTTATTTATTTCCTTCAATAATTTCGGGCTGTCTACAGATTCGATTAGCTTAACAAAGCCTGCAATGTATTTTACTTTGTTTGTTTGCAGGTGTCCGATAAGATGCCATTCGATATCTCGAGGTAATTGGACCTGTTTGTCAACCATTTCTTGTACTAAATTTTCACCAAAAACGCGTTGTCCTGCATCGTATGCTTCTTGAATTGCTTCTACAGGATTATTTTTCGAAACAGCAATTAGCTTTACGCCTTGAGGTTCCAATTCATTTTTATATTTTAATAAGTTCTCAGCAATGCTCATTTATTGGTATTTTTGGGTAAAATTAACAACCTTAGCTCAAATAGACTAAGAAAACATAAGGTTTTACAATAATGAGTAGATTTTTTATCGCCATCGTACTAAGTATCGTTCTTTTTTCGTGTAAATCTGGTGTTCCAAAAAACATTATTCAGCCGGCTGAGATGGAAAACGTTTTGTATGATATCCATGTAGTTGACGGCTATGCCACAGTGTATTCTGGTATAACTAATGATAGTTTAAAGAAATTAATAGCTCCATATTATAAAGGGATTTACAAAAAGCACGGAATAGATTCTGCTCTATATAGCAAGAGTTTAGATTATTATTACAATCATCCTGAAGTGCTCAAAAACATATATGATAACGTAGGTAAAAGATTAACACTGGCGAAAGAAAAGATTGTTAAGGATGAGGAGAAAGCAGCGCAGAAACTTGCCAAAGAGCAAGAGAAGGCAGCCAAGATAGCAGCTCAAAAGCTTGCTAAAGAAAAAGAAGCCGCTGCGCAGAAAGCAAAGGATGAGAAAGACGCAGCGGCAAAAAAAGTGGCATTAGCTAAAGAAGCAGCGAAAAAAAAAGCGGCCACGAAAAAGCTAAAAAAGTAAAGCAGTAAAGAAAAAAAATAGAGGATTTTAATGTTATATCCAGAAAATTGCCAAGAAAGGTTAGGTTTTAATGAGGTGCGGCAAATGGTTCATCAACATTGTTTAAGTACAATGGGCCAAGCATTGGTGAGTAAGATGCAAGTGATGACCAAATTTGATCAGATTAACAAATTTTTACGTCAAACCAGCGAATTTAAAAGTATCCTAGAAAATCAAGAGCCATTACAAATCAGTACTTTTTTTGATATTAAAGTACTTGCAGATAAAATCAGAGTAGAAGGCACTTATTTACTGGAAGAGGAGCTTTTTCAGATTTATTCATCACTACAAACTGTTTTTAGTGTCCTACGGTTTTTCGATGAAAGAAAAGAAATTTATCCGAATTTAGAAGCGTTGTTCGAACATCTTCCAATTGAAAAGGACATCCTTAAAAAAATAGAATCTGTATTGGATGCAAAAGGTAAAATGAAGCCAAATGCATCTGCAGAATTACAAGAAATTACTTCAGCAATTGCGAAAGGGGAACAGGAGGTACGCAAACGGATGGATTCTATTTATAGAACGGCCTTAGGCAAGGGTTGGGTTGCAGATGGAAGTCTTACTATTCGTGATGGAAGGATGTGTATTCCGATACTTGCGGAGAATAAACGTAAATTGAAAGGCTTTATTCATGATGAGTCGGCTAGTGGACAAACTGTATATCTTGAACCTGAAGAAGTTTTTACGTTGAACAATCAGCTTCGAGACCTTGAGTTTGATAAGCGTCGAGAGATTATAAAAATACTGATTAGCTTAACCACCGCACTTAGGCCTTATACTTCATTATTGTTATCATATCATGGGTTTTTAACGAAATTAGATTTTGTACGGGCAAAGGCACTTTTTGCTATTGATATTTCCGCCCAACTTCCCGTTCTCGTGAAGGAACCAAAAACAAAGTTGATTAATGCACGTCATCCTTTATTGTTGCTATCTTTCGCAACTGAGAAAAAGACCGTAGTTCCACTAAACATAAAAATTGACGAAAACCTCAGAATTGTGTTAGTTTCTGGTCCTAACGCAGGTGGGAAATCAGTCTGCATGAAAACAGTTGGTCTATTGCAGATTATGTTGCAAACAGGGCTACTCGTTCCTGCAGACGAAAGCAGTGAGATGAGTGTTTTCGATCAAATATTTGCAGATATTGGCGATGATCAGTCGATTGAGTCTGATTTAAGTACTTATAGTGCACACCTTACCAAGATGCGGTTCTTTGTGGAGCACGCTACTCCGAAAACTTTAGTGCTAATTGATGAATTCGGTACTGGAACTGATCCTCAGTTTGGCGGGCCAATGGCAGAAGCGGTGTTGCAAGTATTGAATAATAAGAAAACGAGAGGCGTTATTACAACTCACTACTCTAATCTAAAGCTCTTTGCAGGGAGCACGAATGGACTGGAAAATGCTTCTATGTTATTTGATAACGCTAAAATGAAACCTCTATATGTATTAGATGTTGGGAAACCGGGAAGTTCTTATGCATTTGAAATTGCTCAAAATATTGGATTGCAAAAAGAGGTACTTCAATTGGCTAAGGAAAAAACTGGAACTAATCAGAATAGCATAGATCAACTCTTGGTTGATTTGGAAAAGGAGAAAAGACAAATTCATGAAACAAAAATCACCTTAGCAAATCAACAAAATAAGGTGAAGAATTTGGTTGCAGAAAATGAAAAGTTGAAAGCCTTTCTAGAAGAAAATAAAAAAACACTCATTAAAGAAGCAAAGCTAGAAGCCCAGAATATCATCAAAGAGGCTAATAAGTTGGTAGAAAATACAATTGCTCAAATAAAAGAGAAACAGGCAGATAAAGTACTCACGAAGGAATTACGACAAAATCTACAGCGCAATTTAATTAAGAATGAGGTAAAGGAAGAACGTAAGCCTATTGTGAAGGTTGATGATTCCGCAATAGAAGTTGGAGATTGGGTACAATTAGTAAACACAGAAACTAGCGGACAAGTATTAGAAATTAATCGAGATAACTTGGTATTAGCATTAGGAGATCTTAGATCAGTTGTGAAAAGAAATCGTGTGCAAAAAATTAGCAATCGTCAGGCTAAAAAGGTTGTACAAAGTAACTCTTTTTCAGGACGCATTTCTGAAGCCATTACGAATTTTAAACCAGAGCTAGATCTCAGAGGAATGCGTGGTGAAAATGCTATTCAGGAAGTTGAAAATTACCTAGATAGAGCCATTATGCTTGGTTTTCCTTCAGTTAAGCTTATTCATGGCAAAGGAGATGGCATCTTGAGGAAATTAATTAGAGAATACTTGAAGAAGTACTCAGCAGTAAGCCATGTAGAAGATGAACATCAAGATCGTGGTGGAGATGGGATTTCTTATGTTTATTTAAAATAATATCGCGGTTTATACTAACCTTATAATCAGTTGAATTTTTTAATTTATTAGCTCAGCTCTTTGGTTTCTAGGATTTTAACGTATGGCAGGCAAGTATTGAAGAGCAAAACCAATCTGCTCTTCAAATTGTTATGCTTAAAATGTTACAGCTATGAAAACAATCATCCTTTGTTTCTTCCTGGTATTTATAGTAAGCTGCAAAAAGAAATCAGCCGACATACCAGAAGGCGATTTGCCTCCTGCGGTGCTCAAAACTACTGTTTTAGCATCAGGTTTAACTCTGCCCTGGGAGCTTGTTTATGGGCCAGATAATCAAGTTTGGTTTACGGAGAAGGCAGGAAAGATCAGCAGATTAAATCCACAAACCGGTGTAGTCTCAACATTATTTACCATTAATGAGGTTCGGGTTAATGGGGAAGGGGGTTTGTTAGGAATGGTTTTACATCCGGAGTTTACCACAAATCCCTATGTATACGTATGTTATGATTATGGAACTACTTACCGCGGAAAAGTGGTTCGATATACTTATACTGGAAATACTTTAACTAATCCGCAAATATTATTAGATCAAATTCCAGCTTCATCTATACATAATGGTGCTAGATTGTTAATTAATGGAGGGAAATTGTTTATTTCTACCGGAGACGCTTCTGACCAGTTGTTGCCTCAAAATACTGGCTCATTAGCTGGTAAAATTTTACGCATTAATTTAGATGGTTCTATTCCTAGCGACAATCCTATTCCTAACAACCCCATGTGGAGCTACGGACATAGAAATCCTCAAGGATTAGTACAAGTTGGAAGTAAACTATTCTCTGCTGAACATGGTCCAGATTCCGATGATGAAGTTAACTTAATAGAAAAAGGGAAAAATTATGGTTGGCCAAATGTAAAGGGCTATTGTAATGAAAGTGCGGAACAACCATTTTGCAATACTAATGGTGTTATGGAGCCTTTAATAGCATGGACACCAACAATTGCACCAAGTGGAATGGCATTCTACGATAATGAATACATTCCTCAATTTAGAAACTCCTTATTATTAGCTGTCTTGAAAGATTCGAAACTAGTTCAATTGAAATTGGATAATGCACAAACAAAGATAGTAAGTAACCAAAGTTTCTATGTGAATCAATATGGGAGACTTAGAGCAATTTGTCAGTCGCCTGAAGGTAAGATCTATTTCTGTACAAGTAATGGAAGTAATGATAAAATTATAGAGATTTCGAAATGATCTAATCGAGTGTTGATTTTAGTTGAAAATGATTTACTTTATGAGCGTAGTTACCTATTATTGAAGGATAGGCTAACTTATAGATATTTACACATCTAGTAACTCACTGATGTTCAATTGGAGTGCTTCAGCAATGGCTTTGATAATGCTAATTGAGGCATTGGTTTCAGCACGTTCTATGCGACCAATTTGACGAGTATCAAACCCAGTTAATTCTTGTAATCTTTCTTGGGTTATTTTTTGTTTTTCGCGTAATTCAACTAGCTTCTTCCCAACTCTGACTAAGTATTGCTGATTTTTGTATTGCTTTCCCACGTTAGCAAAGTCAGGATATAAATAAAAATATATTAGGACTTATTTGTCCTATTAACATTTATTGTTATATTTGGTTTATAAAGTAGGTATTTATTAAGAGCCTTGCGATCACTTTCTCACGCCGTAACGCAAGTCAGCAGAAAAAATACCCCTATTCTATGAGTAGATGTGCTATATTAGCGCTTCGAAATAGATGTGGGGGATTGACATATATCTTATTTTTTGTATAGTCAAATTTCTTTCGTCAGAGTTGCAAAAGAGTTTAGTTTATCTTAACAAATTCAACTCATTTTATTGCATTTATGAAAGATATTTTTGAGGAGATTACTTAAGGTTGGGCCCGTAATTCCTAAATAGCTGGCGATATGTTTTTGACTTACAATGTTCGCAATACCAGGATACTTCTCGCCCAGATAAATGTATTTCTTGGTGGCATTACCCAGCCTGTAAATGTTTTTCTCGATATTAAGGCGCAGTAAATGCTCTTGAAGGATACGTTTGCTCAAGGCCAAGAATTGTGGAGACAGATCTTCTAAAGCAAGCCAATCATAATAGCTTAATTTGAAAACAATTGAATTTTCTTCACAGGTAATCCCCTCATTTACTATTTTCTGGGTAAAGAAGCCATCGATCGATGTCACAAACTGGTTAGTGGTCGCAAAATCAATTGTACTGTCCTCGTACCCATCCGTCGTGTAAACTCGAAAGAAACCCTTACGGATAAAGTAAATATGCTTACATAAATCCCCAGGGAATAATAAATTGGTGCCCTTGATGACCGCTACCTCCTTCACTCTTGCTCTAAGCGCAGTTTTGCATTCCTCATCTAGATTTACCCGCGATTGCAGGTAATCTAAAAAATAATCAAAATCCATTGGGGTATTTAATTAAATTATCAAATCTTGTAAACTCCGTAACAATCGGATGAATTGCTTTTTCAGCAATTTTCTGCATATCAGTTAATTGTTTGCTCACCTGTTCTGAACAAGGTTTATTGTGGCCCAGGATATTTTTTTCTAAACGAATTATTAGCATTGTCGCATCCCAATAGCTGCTAATTTTTGTTGAAGAAGTGTATTCATTTAAGTATGGGTTACCAGGTGAAGAAATTGAATGCCTACCATAAGTTAATAGCACCGGCAGTCGGTTCTCTAAAGCAAAACTTAACTCAAAGGCTAATTTCGTCCGCTCATGAAAGTCGATAGCAATAAGGTTTTGAAATTGGCTCTCACTAAAACTTAACCAACGCTTCAACCACAATATGACATCATGTAATAAATCTTCTGATTCTTTTTTGAGCTTTTCATCAGATAGTTGATAAAGGTTCTCTTGTAGTGTTAGTATACCAGCGACCGTATAATTAAGCTTCATCTGGGCAGTAAGCTTTAGTCCTTTAGTTTGAAATTGCTTTTTCATAACTATATGAAAGAATTGAAATATTAGAAATAGTTGTTTAGGTAGCCCAAGAGTAGGGGGAATATAGCTGTAGAAAAAAAATATTATACCAAATCCTATTTAAACAGGATGAAATATGCTTTAGAAGATTTTTTTGATTTTCTACTTACACCTAAATCTCAACATATGCTATGCTCGATTAGTAACAATCAAACTTTATAGGCAATCGTTTGTTAACATGATAGATTTTCTAAAACATAGAACTACAATTATGAAACTAAAAATATCATTGCCAATATTGCTACTAATAGGCATACTGGCGCAAAGTTGCGTAAGCAATAAGAAGTACCTGGAACTACAAAACACCAATTCGAAGCTCCAGGAAAGTAATCAAGATTTGAATAAAAGATTACAGGCTAGTGAAAGCGATGTTTCTGGTGGAAAGATTAGAATTAAGAGTTTAGAAGAGCAAATTGCAGCTGAGAAATCAAATGTTAAAGCTTTACAAGATGCCTTAAACAAATGTTTAAATTCAAGTAGCCAAGGAAATGTAAACATCTCGAAATTAGTGGATGAGATTAATAGCTCAAATAAATACATCCAACAATTGGTAAATGCAAAAAACAAAAGTGATTCACTTAACATGGTGTTAACCAACAACCTTACCCGCTCGCTTAGTCAGCAAGAAATGAGCGACGTAGATGTTCAAGTATTGAAAGGCGTGGTTTATATTTCCTTATCTGATAACATGTTATATAAATCAGGAAGCTATGAGATTTCTGATAAAGCCGGCGCAACATTGAGTAAAATAGCTAAAATCATTAAAGACTACCAAAATTACGATGTGTTAATAGAAGGTAATACCGATAATGTACCGATTAAACAACCGAATATTAGAAATAATTGGGATTTAAGTGCGCTTCGGGCATCATCTGTAGTTCAAGCCTTGCAAACCATGTATCAAGTTGATCCAAAACGCTTAACGGCAGGAGGAAGGGGAGAATACAACCCGATTGCTGATAATAATACCGCTGATGGTAAATCTAAAAATAGAAGAACGCAGATTATTATTACGCCTAAGTTAGATCAGTTTATGGAGCTAATTGGTAAAGCACCAGAAACTAAGCCATAAGTAAACCTAAGTTATTAATCTAAACAAAAAAGCCGATTCAAGAAATTGAATCGGCTTTTTTGTTATAAGGGCTTGTTTAAAATTGCGGGCTATCGGGGCCGGTTTCATTAGTGTTTTCCCAATTATCTGCTTTTTCATGCTCTTGCTTTGCATATGCCTTAGCTTGGTTATGGATAAACTCTTCGTTTGGGTTGTCTTGGCCAAACTCCTTTGATCCATTTTTGTTAACGGAATGCGGTTCCATGTCCATATTTTCTGCGGCTGGTTGTGCCTCGCTTTGTTTTTTAGCTAAATCATGATCGTGAGCTGCTCGATCATGGTTCTTACCTAATCCAGCAATATTTTCATTCGTTTCCATAGGTTTTATTTTAAGTTTAGTATGATAACAATACTTAGAATTAAAAGTTTTTAACCTTGAGTGTAGCTTAATAAGCTACTAAGATGAAATACTAGATATTTATGAACCGCCAAATAAACTATTAGCCAATCAATTTCGCCAATTCGCTAGGAGAAAGGGGTTTCTTTAAAAGTTTGATCACATAGGGGTTCGCCTCTGCCCGTTGGATGTCTCCGAAATCTAGTGTTGATGACAACATGGCAACAGCGCATTTTTCTTTAAAATCTTTATAACGTTCAAGGAAATCAAAACCATCCATTTCTGGCATCTGAATATCCAATAAGATGAAGTCTGGTAATTTATCTAAATCTTGCACATTTGCATTCAAGTAATCCAATGCTTCTTCCCCAGATTGAAATGTGATAATCTCATCAAATAAATTAGCTAAGTTAATTAACTTCGAATTTATTTTTAGATCGATTAAATTATCATCGATTAGCATCACTTTTTTTAGACTATTTTGCATTTGGCAATGTTATTTTGAAAGTGGTACCATGATCTATATCAGAACTAACTGCGATACGGCCGTCAATTTTATTAAGTGCTTCTTTCACTATAAATAAGCCTAACCCACTTCCGTGATGTACTTTGCTTTTAAAGAATTGAGTGAAAATTTTCTCCAAATGCTCATTTAAAATACCCATGCCGTTATCACTGATGCTGATATGCGCTAAATCCTTGTTAACCTCTACGTCAATATTAACCTTTTTATTGAGCTCATTAATTTTCTGATATTTAATAGCATTAGAAATGAGGTTGCCTAAAATAACTTCTATCCTAAATAAATCACCTTTGAAGGGTACCTGTTGGTCGATGTTGAGGGTAAATTGAGTCTCTTTATCTGTATACGCATAGACGTCAACCAATTCTTTAATTAATTGCTTAAAATCTACTTCAGTATGGTCTGTTAACGTCTTATTATTTTTATAATATTGAAGGGTTTTTTGAATATAGTAATCTAATTTATTCGAGCAAGTCTCAACCAAACCCCAATATTCACCACTTGTATCGTATAGTCCTTCCATTTTAACCAGGTTAACAATTCCGATAACAGACACAAGAGGTGCTCTTAATTCATGCGAAATACTGTAAATGAAGCGATTTAATTCATCATTGGTTTTTTCTAATTCGGCAATCTTGTTGCGAAGATCTATTTTCGCTTTATAAGCATCATAGGCATTTTTAATCGAATTGTGCAATTCGAGATCGTTCCAAGGCTTGGTGATATATCGATAAATATCACCATGGTTAATTGCATCAGCTAATGCTTCAATATCTGTATAACCGGTTAAAAGGATGCGAATTGGATCTGGATAGGTGTCGACAATACTTTTGAAAAATTCAACACCGGTAGTGTTTGGCATCTTCTGATCCGCAATAATTACCTGAATGTCCACACTTTGCAGAATTTTTAATCCTTCAGCTGCAGAAATTGCGGTATAAATTTCATATTGCCGTCTAAAACTTGCTTTAAACGCCTGAAGATTATTCTCCTCATCATCGATATATAATACTCTTACGTTTGGCGATTTCATGGTAAACTATGATGGATTTACGTTTAAGGTAATAATAAATTCTGTTCCCTCACCAAATTTTGATAATACTTCGATGTGGCCTTTGTGCTTTTCAATAATGCTAAATACAATGGATAACCCCAAGCCAGTACCTTCGCCAATATCTTTTGTTGTAAAAAATGGCTCGAAAATGCGGTGCTTTACTTCCTCCGTCATTCCGATTCCAGTGTCCTTAATACTAATCTTTACTTGTTGGTCAACATACCATGTCTTAATGGTTAAAAATTCTTCGTCCTGCTGAACATCCTTCGTTTTAATTGCCTGAATTGCATTCGAAACCAAGTTCATAAATACCTGATTGATTTTTCCTGGCAAGCATTCTACTTTAGGCAAGTTTCCGTATTCCTTAATAACGGTAAGATTGTCTGGCAAATTATTCCGAACAAGTACTAATGTCGATTGCAAGCCTTCATTCAAATCTATTGGCTTCATGTCGGTTTCATCAACTCGGCTGAAGTTTCGCAAACTTCTAATAATTTCTGCGGTTCGTTTTGCACCTTCGCTAATTCCAGAAAGCAAGGAAGTTATTTCATTGTTAACAAAGTTAAGATCAATCTGTTTCTTAAAGTTCTCTATTTCTTCAACTTGAGCTTTAACATCTTGATCGAAATCTATTTCTTCATACTTTGTGATAATTTCTTTCAAATCATTAATGTCAAGCTCCAACGGCTTGATGTTAGAAGTGACAAAATTGATCGGGTTATTGATTTCGTGAGCAATACCTGCCGTCAATTGGCCTAAGGCAGCCATTTTTTCTGCATCGACTAATTGCGATTGTGTATCTTTTAAGTTGGTTAGTGTTACATTTAAAGTTGAAACTGCACTTTGTAATTCTTCAGTTCGTTCTTCTACTTTTTTCTCTAAGACCACATTTTGTTCTCTAATTAGCTTTTGGTTTTCCAACGAAGCATTCAGTGCCTGCGCCTGTGCATTTTCATTTTCTCGTTTAAAGAAATTGATTTTATCCGCCAATGCGAAAGAAAGCAACATGACTTCGATTGAAGAAGTAATTTGAAGCAAGTAAATGGTGAAATTGTTGTAAGGTATGATCCCATAATCCTTCATGATGAAAAGAATAGCACCGACCAACAAAATAGACCATGCAAATAGGTAGTAACCTGCCGGATTAAAATGCTTTTTAAAGTAAACGTAAGAGGCTAACGAAAGGGCAATGATTGCACCAACAAAGGTTAGCAACTGCATGAGGATAAAAGCACCCTGATGTTCGCCACTCAATAACAAAGCAATATCGGCTAGTGCCAGTACGATATAAATATTGATGTATTTATGTGCTTTAGGAGTGTAAACCTTCGTGTTTAAAAAAGATTGGGTAAAAATAGTGGTAAAAATAACCGCGAGCAATGAAAATAATACCACCGAATTTTGGTCTAACCAGCTTTGATATGGCCAAAAATATTTGACTGTATAACCCTGAATAGAGATTTGTGATAACCAAACCAGACAGATGTAAACTACATAATAAATATAACTTTTATCGCGAACGCTGAAGAACAAGAAAAGGTTGTAAAGAAACATCACGACCATAATCCCAGTATAAAAACCAAAAGTCATATCCCTAATCAGGAATGTAGTGATAATTGATCCTTCCTCATAAATATGGATCGGAATTACCAATAACTCTTTTGATCTTAATTGGATATAAATAAAGTCCTCCTTACTATTAAAATTAGGTGGTATTTCGTAAACAAATAGTTTTTGGGAAAGGTTAAACTTGGCCGTAAAACGGTCATTGATTGGTTTATGGATAATCTCGCCATTTGCTTTAGCGATATAAAATTGCGCCGTTTCTAGTCTAGCCTGATCTATAAATAATACTACATCATTAAGGTCTGCTTTGCCGGTAACTTTAATTTTAATCCAGTAAGTAGCATCATCTATCCCGAAATTGATGACGGTATTGGTATTAGGAGCGAAATGGTTATTGTTTATTACATCTTGTATCCGAAGTTTACCTTTTTGATCTTTTAAAGTAAATGCTTCATGAGCAATATCTTTTCCAAATGACATCCCATTTTCAGCGAAAGCCAATTGTGCAGTGAACAATAGAAGAGAGGCGAGTAATAAGGTTTTTATCTTCATAATTCAAGGTTAATATGAAGATTGATTGGAAGACCATTACTACCAATAAATTCAATGGTTTGCTGATGTTTTTCCCGTAATTGCATAATGTTTGGTATTTCGTCTGGGTGTGTAGCTCCTAAACCAATGGTATCTTCAATTAGCAAAGCAGTTGCTGTTAATTTTTCTTCTGGATAGTAGAATTTTCCATTAATCCCAATTTCATTGATGACCCTAAAACCTCCTCTAATCGAGTTTCGGTAAGTTGCTGGTGCACAAACTTTCCAGCACAGTGGGATCCGAAGCTTGGAATTCACGTGACTTGAAGTCGCGGC
>JADMIO012731030.1_pt1 | contig 88633 bp, 78 predicted proteins | sample 8958161 | NCBI WGS metagenome assembly JADMIO01 (sample SAMN16585339, study PRJNA669376) | soil metagenome | isolation source: Crop rotation soil | place: USA: Cullars Rotation, Alabama | collected 2011
GCCGCGACTTCAAGTCACGTGAATTCCAAGCTTCGGATCCCACTGTGCTGGAAAGAGCGACATGCCGGAATTTTTTAAATCAGGAATTGTGTTACAGCGGGCAATATTACAGCAATTAAAGGAAATAGGAATAGGGAAACGCCAATTAGGCTTATTCAAAGCAGGATAGTATATGATTTACCAACAACTAATTGATGAATATATCACACTATCTTATCTTTGAGTATGGCCAAAGTACAGCGTCGCAAAGCTTCTAAAAAAGAACTGATACTGCAGAAAGCAGCTTCAATGTTCCGTCAGAAAGGATTTGCTGCTACTTCGATGCGCGATCTTGCAGAAACAGTAGGCATTGAAGCGGCCAGCCTGTATAATCATATTCAGTCGAAGTCAGAAATCCTCCAGGAGATCACTTTCCGGATATCCAATGACTGCAATGAGCACCTCGACAGTCTTGATAATAACGGCATGACGAGTCTTGAAAAGATAGAGTCGCTGATCCGGTTCCATGTACAAATGATGCTGAACCGTTTTGAAGATTATTATGTGATGATCAACGAATGGATGCACCTTTCCGAGCCTTACCTCACCAATTTCTCCCTGCAGCGTCGCAGTTATGTACAAAAAATGGAATCCATTATCGAAGATGGGATCCGGAACAAAGAAATGAAACCTGTTATTCCATATGTGATCGTTCTCACTATTCTGTCATCTGTAAGAGGACTGGAATTCTGGCATCGCAGCCGCCAGCGTATTACTCCCGCCGAAATGGAGGAAAACATGGTTAATCACCTGATATATGGATTGAAAAGAACAGAGACCAATTAATCCGCATGTCTATTCATTTTCACAAACTTAAGGTCAAGGAAGTACGAAAGGAAACCAGGGATTGTGTTTCCATCAGCTTTGAAATACCTCCCGATCTTAAAGATTTTTTTTCTTTTGAACACGGACAGAATATCACGATCAGGAAAATGATCAATGGGGAGGAAGCCCGGCGCTCCTATTCTATTTGCTCCTCGCCGTCGGAGAATGAATTGCGGGTAGCCGTAAAAAAAGTGGAAGGCGGTGCTTTTTCCACTTTTGCCAATACACTCTTACAGCAAGGCGATGAATTGGAAATATTACCTCCCACAGGAAAATTCAATACCAAACTGGATCCGCAACACCGAAAACGATACCTGGCGTTTGCCGCCGGAAGCGGCATCACCCCCGTGATCTCCATCATCAAAACCACGCTGCAAAAAGAACCTTACAGTTCTTTTACCCTGGTTTATGGCAACCGCAGCAGGGCTTCTATCATTTTCTTTGAAGAATTAGAGGGACTGAAGAATAAGTATATGGATCGCTTTAACCTGCTTCATGTACTAAGCCGTGAAAGAATGGATGCTGCTATCAATTTTGGTCGTATCGATATTGAAAAACTTACAGAACTCGGTGTGTTATTGCCTTATTCTGCCTTCGATGAAATATTTGTTTGCGGACCCGAAACAATGATCTTCCGTGTCAGGGAATTCCTGGAGCAGAAAAACGTAGAAAGAAAGAAAATACATTTCGAGTTGTTTACGACGCCGGGAATGAAGCAGTCAGCATCGGGTGTCCGCAAGGCAGAATCGAAAGACGGCAATAAAAGTAAAATAACGGTAAAGCTGGACGGAAGGACATTCGACTTTGATCTTGGCTACGATGACGATGTTATTCTTGATGCCGCGTTGAAACAAGGTGCCGATTTGCCCTATGCCTGCAAAGGAGGCGTTTGCTGTACCTGCAAAGCGAAATTACTGGAAGGTGAGGTGTTAATGGATGTACACTGGGGATTGGAAGATGAAGAGATTGAACAGGGTTATATCCTTACCTGTCAAAGTCATCCCAAAACAGAAAAGGTAGTAGTGGACTTTGATGTGAAATGACAATCGCCTCAAACAATAACTTTCTCTCCTTTTTTATACGGGACACAACCAATGTATTTTCCCGGAACGGGCATATATCGTCTTGCCTGCGTGCATCCCGGTTTCGATGAAAAATACCCCAGCAACACCAGTTCTTTCATCATCCTGAAATAATGAACAGGCTCATCCTCTTTCTTATTTTTCATGTATTTTTTCTGTTCGCTATCCACCTCCACCAATAATTTGTGTCTTTGCTGCGGTGAAATTTTCATATAAGCATTTCCGAATTTGGTTTTGGAAAGCCCGTCGATCTTGTTCATCCCCTCCCTGAATACCTTTTTTTCTTTTTCATCATAACAATCCGTAACCATCACGATCATAAACTGCCCTACCTGTGCAGCCCTTGCTCCCGGTGTGTTAGTTTCCGGAAGAATGGTTTCAGCAATTTCATCCAGGTAAGCCTGGTCCTCTTTTGAAAAAAGTTGTTGGTCAGCTGACTTGCAACCCGCAATAAAACTGTTGGCTCCCACGAGCGTGCCACCCAGCAAAAGTGAAATATATTGCACTGCTTCTTTCCTGTCCATAACAATTGGATTTACAAGTTATTTTTTTTCATTTCTTCCACAGCGTGATTGGCCGCCCTGGCTGTCAAAGCCATATATAATATGGAAGGGCTCTGGTTACCGGTGCTCGTCATACATGCGCCGTCGGTAACAAATACATTCTTGCAATGATGCAACTGGTTCCATTCATTCAGCAAGGAATTTTTAGGGTCTTTCCCCATGCGGCACCCGCCCATTTCATGGATATCCAAACCCGGCGGCTTTTTACTATCGTCATACTGGAAAATGTTTTTTCCCCCACCTTTTTCAAGCATCGCTACACTTTGCTGAAGAAAATCTTTTACCATTTTATCATCGTTGTCGTCATAGCCTACCGACGTTATCAATTGAGGGATGCCCCATTGGTCCTTTTTATCTGTACTCAGCCTTACGTGATTGGTTTCTTTGGCCAGTGTTTCTCCCTGCATATACATGTAAACACCCCAGGGACCGGGTTCACTCAATTCATCTTTATAGTTACCACCAATCGTCTCGTTCATTTTTTCTTCGGATGGTGAGGAGCGGTAACCCCCGGAGAAAGTGGTAAACCCTCCCACGTAGTCGGTATCCTGTTTATGAAGATTCCGGTAATTAGCAATGATCATTTCCGTCGGGTTTTTTCCAAAAACATATTTGTCTTCAAATCCATCGAAGTCAGCGCTGACAAAGGCCCTGTAATTATGAAACATTACATATTTACCAAGGGCACCGGAATCATTACCTAATCCGTTGGGGAAGCGGGAGGAGGTAGAATTCAATAAAATCAGATTACTATTTAAGGCGGAGGCGTTGACAAATATGATCCGGGCAAAATACTCCGTAGCCTCCTTTGTATTGGTATCGATCACACGGACACCGATGGCCTTGTTTTGTTTCTCATCATAAATAACCGAATGAACCACGGAGAAAGGTCGCATCGTCAGGTTACCGGTTTTTTGCGCCCAGGGAATGGTGGAAGAAACAGAACTGAAATAACCGCCAAAGGGACAACCCCGCATGCACAGGTTCCGGGACTGGCATTGACCTCTTCCCTGTTTCAAATGTAAATCGGTGGGCTGGGTGATATGTGCCCAACGACCCTGGACCATGTAGCGGTTAAAATTTTCTTTTATACTTTTTTGCATATGCAGTTCTACACAGTTCAAATCAAAAGGCGGAAGAAACTCTCCATCCGGCATGGACTCAATTCCGTCTTTATTACCACATACGCCAATAAACTTTTCGGCATGAGAATACCAGGGGGCTACATCATCATACCCGATCGGGAAATTAATACCGTAGCCATATCTTTCGGGAGCGGTAAACTCGAACGGGCTCCATCGCTGGCAGGCCCGTCCCCAGGTCAATGATTTTCCGCCAACCTGGTATCCTCTCACCCAATTAAATGGTTTCTCCTGGACATACGGATGATCATTATCCTTGATAAAAAAATGGGCAGTGTCTTCACCAAACCCTGCCGCCCGGGTGATGAGAGGATTGGCATCCATAAATTCTTTCGTCATCCGGTTGGCGTGCCGGAATTCCCAGGGGGCTTTATTAGCAGTGGGATAATCCTGGTTGTGCACTACATTTCTGCCTCTTTCCAATACCAGCGTTTTTAATCCAAGCTCACACAATTCCTTTGCCGCCCAGCCGCCACTAATACCTGAGCCGATGACAATAGCATCGAAACTGTTTTGTTTTACACCCCTGGCATTGACATTAACATTTAAAGAATCACCTGGCATACATCACGAGTTTAAAATATCAGTGTTGAAATAGAGTGTGGCAATGATGCTAGCTCTGCGGCTTTACCATTAACCCACAAAAAATAAGGAGTTTTTGCATTTCCCTGGTTCATGACAATCACAACGTTCTTGCCATCCTCATTGCGGAAAGCTGTCGTTAATAACTGGCTCCGGCTGGCCACGCTGCTGATGCGTTTGGCCCCGGGTTTAATAAACTTGGAAAAATGACCGATGTAGTAATACGCATTTGTATATATCAACTTTCCCGTCTTCGTATCTCCATGAACCGGTGCAAAGCAAAAATTCTGCACATGGTTGGGTCCACCGGTTTCGTCCAGTACAATATTCCAGTCTGTAAAACCAACCATGCCATTGTTAAAATCATTGATCATGCTGCGGCCGTATTCCTCTCCCAGTACCCAGGCATTGTAACGGCCTGCATTAAAACTTTCAGCGCATCCTTCTGTAAAGAAAATATTTTTATTTGGCCAGGCCTCGTGTACTTTCCTAACATTATCATACATCGGCTGGCCGCCACTCCAGTCCTCGTACCAGTGAAACCCGATACCCCAGGCATACTTGGCAGCTTCAGGATCATCAAAATAAGTTTTGGCCCGCTGGTACATCAGGTCGCGGTTATGATCCCACACGATAATCTTCTTATCACCCAAACCTTCCTTTTGCATAGTCGGCCCCAAATGCTTTTTCAAAAAATCTCTTTCTTCTTCAGCGGTATAAATGCAGCTTTCCCATCGTTGTTTCGCCATGGGCTCATTTTGTATGCTGATTCCCCAAACGGGAATATTTTCTTTTTCATAAGCTTTGATAAACTTCGTGTAATACATCGCCCAGCTATCATAAAATGCTGGTTTCAACTTACCACCCTGCAGCATACTGTTATTGTCTTTCATCCAGGCGGGCGGGCTCCAGGGACTGGCAAACAGGTCTAATTTACCACCCGCCGCCGTCATCGCCGCTTTGATAAATGGTATCTTATACTTCCGGTCATGCTCGATATTGAAAGACTTCAACGCTTTGTCATTGCTGTCAACATAGTCATAGCTACCGCTACTGAAATCACAGCTGTTGATATTGGTACGCGCCACGGTATATCCTATCCCCTTTTCCTTGTCAAAGTAAGCTTGAAGCAATTCTTTCTGTTGACCCGCGGGCAATTTGAAATAAGTTTCCGCTGAAGCATCGGTTAAGGCGGCTCCGATGCCAAAAAAAGTCTGAAAGGTTTTATCGGGATCAACAAAAACACAAACCTGTGTTTCCATTGGCTGGCCAAGGTCTTTAAATGACAGGGTGCTGTCAGTCAGGCTTAACCGGTAACTGCCTGAATCGGCTGTAGTGTAGACCGTTACTTTTTTATCGTTTACAGCATAACTGGAAACCGGAGATTCTTCCTTGTTCTGACTGTTCTCATTTTCTTCCTTATTCCTTAGACAGGAAGACAAGACACTAATGATTCCGATTGCGATCCATATTTTTTTCATAACAAGCAATTGTCGACATGGCAAATTTGTCCGTTGCAAAGATGGTTAGCTTTTAGCTTTAGTTCCAAAGAAAAGTAGCGACGCTTCCTGCCGGCAAGGAAGGGGTAACCCATTTATCTTTGAATTTTATATTAAAAGTCCTGTCTGAAGTTCCTTCATTTAATACGATCACCACTTTTTTCTTGGAAGGCGTTTCAAATGCCACTGTATTCAAGTCGCCTTCACCCGTACTGGCCACTCTAACCGAACCAGGCGGAACAAATTTGGAAGCATGTGCAATAATGTAATATGAAACGTTTCTTGTAATCGTGCTACCAATCGTTAAAGCCCCTTTGCATTGTGTGCAGCCGCCTTCGGTATGTGGTCCGAAAGCGGGATCATTGGCGAGGTTCCATTCGAGGGCATTGCGGCTCCAGTTACGCATAGACCCGATGATCACATTCTTGGTATGCCATTTCAGGTCGCCTTCAAAATCATCCTCAGACGACGTCCATTGTTCAGTAAAATATACTTGTTTATCGGGATGTTCGTGGTGTACAGCTGACAACACGCTAATGTCTCCCGCGTATAAATGAAATGCCGAGCCATCTACAAATACTTTAGCGGCAGGATCATTTAAAATGGCGAGCGGGTATTCCGGTTTATCACAATTATGGTCGTAGACAATGATCTTTGTTTTAATGTTGGCCTCCCGGAAAGCCGGGCCCAGCTGATATTTTATAAACTCTCCTTCCTGTTCGGCAGGCAGGTACAAACTGGGATTATTTCCATCGTGCAGGGGCTCGTTCTGTGGAGTGACAGCATCTATGATAATGCCTTCAGCCTTCATCGCCAGGATATACTTCACAAAATACCGTGCATACTCATCATAATACTGCAATTGCAGTTTTCCGCCTTTAGAAGCACCGTTATCTTTCATCCACACGGGCGGGCTCCAGGGAGTGGCCAATATTTTTATCCCCGGGTTGATGGCAATTATTTCTTTAAGAAGCGGAATAAGCCCAGTTCCCGCTGCACGATCAGGTTCAAGACTAAATTTAGCAAGTGATGTATCCGTTTGGCCGGAGGGCATATCGTCGTAGCTGTAAACGGATGCACTGAGGTCAGAAGCGCCAATGCTGATCCGCAGGTAACTGATGCCAATGGAACGGTCTGAATTTCCAAAGAGCTCTTTCAATAAAGTGACCCGGGCAGCACCAAGCCGATTGATAAGGGAAGCGCTGCCACTGGTCAATGTAAAGCCAAAGCCATCGATAGTTTGATAGCGCTGGCTCGTGTCAACGACGATATTGGAAAACGAATTTTGAACGGTGCTAAAACGATGGACCGAAGATTGCTTCTGCAATAAAACTGACTCGTCTCCCTTAGTCAGCCAGTATTCAATATCATCGTTAGATACAGGCTTTGCCGAAGAATGGCTGCAGCCCTTGCCGGAAAAATAAAGCTGCCCATTCAGCATGCCGGCTAAAACTAATATCAGTAATCTGTTTTGAATAGCTCAGAATTTAGATTGAAAAAAATTTATTTCTAACCCATTGCTAATATGTATTCTTGTAAAGATTGTCAAACCTAAGCCCGCCTGCCTTTTTTAAAGGAATTTGTAGCCCGCCCGTTTGTTGCAACCAGTTAAACAATTCATCCCGCAACGCTGTTCCTGTTTTCTGATAGCTGCTGTCACGAATAAGGTTATTCATTTCGTAAGGGTCAGCCTTCAGGTCATACAGTTCATTTATATCCCAAATACCATTGTAATAAATGTATTTGTAGCGATCGGTCCTGATAGCAAAGGTTGTCGGCGTTTGTGGAAAAGCTGCCTCCCAGTAGTATTCGTAAAAAACTTTATCCCGGGCCCACGAAATCTTTCTTCCCTTCAAAATATCCGCGAAAGAATAACCCTGCATTTGAGAAGGTTTAGGAATACCTGCCAGCTCCAGGAAAGTCGGAGCCAGGTCTACATTCATAATATTTTGTTCGATAACCGAATTGGGCCTGACCATGCCCGGCGCCCAAACCAGCAAGGGCACTCTCATCGACTCTTCATATGCGTGCCGTTTGTCAATCAATCCATGTTCACCAAAGGAGAAACCATTGTCACCCATGTATACGATCATAGTGTGGTTTTGCAGGTCCTGGGATATAACCCAATCCATCACTTTTTCAATACTTTCATCCACGGCTTGCAATGTTTCGAGATAACGCGGGTAAAATTCATCAAAGGGAATGGCCCCGTGATACATATAATCAACACCATGCCAGCTGTACCGTTGGTTCCTTACCCATTGCGGGATGTCGCGGTAATTCACTTTGGTCGCAGGGGGTGTCACGATCCCATAGCTTTTGCTACTGTCGGTAGCGGTCAGGTACATCGAAGGGGGGCAAACCACCGGTAACTCTTTATATTTTCCTTCGTGTCTTTTGGCCGGGTAAAATTCAGCATGAACACCCTTGTGTGACAAGTAAAGAAAAAACGGCCGGCTTTTGTTTCTTCCGGCCAGCCATTTAATGGCATAGTCGGTGAGGAGATCAGTTATATAACTTCCCTCCGGCTGCTTTATTCTTTTTCCATTGATATTAAGAATGGGATCGTAATACACACCCTGTCCCTGGAAACTGATCCATTCATCAAACCCGGGTTGAGGCTGATCGTCTGTATTTCCCATATGCCACTTTCCCATAAAAGCGGTCTGATACCCTTTTTGCCGGAGATACTTGGGAAAGAAGACAAGGTCTTTTGGCAATGCTGCTTCATTGTCTACCACGGTATGTTTATGTGCATATTGACCGGTCAGTATCGATGCCCGGCTGGGCGAACACAATGCGGTGGACACAAAAGCATTTTTTATATGCGCTCCTTCCTTCGCCATCCTGTCCATGGCCGGGGTTTGCAAACCCTTTATCTTATTCATAAATCCCATCGCGTCATACCGGTGGTCATCCGCCAAAATGAAAATAATGTTCATTGGCTTTTCTTTCCCGGTTTGTGCCATTAATTGCTGACCGGCAAGGATCGCAAGGAAGAATAAAATTTGTTTTGCTTTTGGCATCCTGCTTTATTCCAATTTAAATCCGGCTTCCTTTACATCATGACTGTTGCCACCAATGAAAATTTTAAACTCGCCCGGTTCAGCCACATACTTAAGGTCGTAGTTAAAATACTTCAGGTCGTTAACGGAAATATCAAAGGAAACCGTTTTTGATTCGCCGGCTTTCAATTCAATTTTTTGAAATCCTTTTAATTCTTTGACCGGCCGTGTACTGCTTCCCACCAGGTCTCGGATATACAATTGCACTACTTCTTTGCCTTCCCTGTTGCCTGTATTGGTAACCGCAACGGAGGCTGTAATTTTTTGTCCCGGTTTCATAGACGCAGCACTCAATTTTATATCACTGTAGGAAAAAGAAGTGTAGCTAAGCCCATAACCAAACGGGTAAAGCGGATCATTGGACACGTCCAGGTAATTGGCACGAAATTTTTGAAACCATTTACCTTCCGGTAAAGGACGCCCGGTATTTTTATGATTGTAGAATAAAGGAACCTGACCAATATTTTGCGGGAAAGTGGTGCTCAGTTTACCGGAGGGATTTACATCTCCAAACAATACATCCGCAATAGCATAACCCGCTTCTGACCCACCAAACCAAACATTCAGTATGGCCGGTACATTTTGCTGTTCCCATTTGATTGTCATGGGGCGGCCGGCAAATAAAACAAGCACCACCGGTTTCCCGGTTTTCAGCAAGGCTTTCAACAGGTCTCTTTGTATTTCCGGTATGTCGATATTGCTGCGGCTGCTCGCTTCCCCGCTCATTTCTGCCGATTCGCCCAATGCTGCGACAATCACATCGGCCTGGCTCGCCACATTCACCGCTTCTGCTAAAATTTCGTTGTCGGGTCGTTGATCTCTATTCAACGATTTGCCGAACATAGTTCCCCGCTGCTCTATTAAACTATCCGCATCAAGGTTGGAACCTTTGGCGTAAACTATTTTTGCTTTGTCTCCCACCACTTCTTTCAACCCGGCGATAACAGATGTGGCCCTTGAAAAATTAGCTGCCACGCTCCAGGTACCCGGCATATTTTCTTTGGCATCTGCCAGCGGGCCAATAACAGCAATTGTCCCGGTCTTTTTCAATGGCAATACATTTCCTTCGTTCTTCAGTAAAACAAAGCTTTCGGCTGCGATAGCTCTTGCTTCTTTACGATTCGCATCGTTAAATATTTCAGTTTTTGCCCGGTTCTCATCGCAATAACGGTAAGGGTCTTCAAACAAACCCAGTTTATATTTTGCTTCCAGTATTCTCCGGCAGGCCATATCGATCTGCTGCTGTGTAGCTTTCCCTTCCTTCACTGATTTTTGCAGGGTAGTCAACAGACCTTCACCTACCATGTCCATATCAACACCTGCCATCAGCGCTCTTGCGGAAACGGTTGGCAGGTCGCCGATTCCATGATCAACCATTTCATTGATGCCCGTATAATCGGTAACGACAAATCCTTTAAAACCCCATTGCTTACGCAGCACATCGGTCAGCAACCATTTGTTGGCCGTGGCCGGTATTCCATCTATTTCGTTGAACGAGGCCATAACAGATCCAACTCCCGCGTCAACCGCCGCTTTGTATGGAGGAAGGTATTCATTGTACATTCTTTGCCGGCTCATATCCGTGGTTCCATAATCGCGACCGGCTTCGGCAGCACCATACAATGCATAGTGTTTTACGCAGGACATGATCGTATTATTTTTAGAAAGGTCATTTCCCTGGTAACCTTTTACCATCGCTTTGGCAATCTGGGAACCGAGGTAAGCATCTTCACCATTTCCTTCCGAAATTCTTCCCCACCGCGGATCGCGGGAAATATCAACCATCGGTGAAAAAGTCCAGTTGATACCATCGGCGCTGGCTTCCTGTGCTGCTATCTGCGCACTCCTTTCCACCAGTTTCATATCCCATACGCAACTCATGCCTAGGGGAATCGGGAAAACGGTTTCATACCCATGTATGACATCCATTCCAAAGAGCAGGGGAATTTTCAACCGGCTTTTTTCAACCGCCAGCTTTTGTACTTCTTTGATTTTCGCTACGGATTTGATATTGAACAAGCCTCCTACTTTACCCTGTTCTATTTTTTTGGCAATATCTGAACTACTGGCCTGCCCCGTGGTGATATCACCGGCGCCGGGTAAATTCAATTGGCCCAGTTTTTCTTCCAGTGTCATTTTTTTCATCAATGCATCGATAAAACTCTTCATCCGTGAGCCATCCGGTTTTGCCTCCTGCGAAGTTTGGGCAACCACGTTGAGCGATGTGATAATTAAAAATCCTAACGAAAGCCTTAATAGCTTTTTCATATGCTGCTTGTTTTATTATTTCAGTAAATAAGGTTCGATCCGTTGCTTCCAGATAGCATATCCCCTTGCATTCATGTGTAAATTATCTTCGACAAAAAGGTTGTCCAGGGGTTTGCCATCGGGCCCCAGCATGGCTTTCCAAATATTAACCATTTTCGCTTTCTTTTTCTTCTTCAGGTATTTCCGGATCCTCTCATTTGTTTCAAGGGCTTTTTTCTTCAGGTGCCAGCGCGAGGGGCTTGGTTTAATGGATACAAAAAGTATATGCGTATTGGGCAGCCTCGCCCTGATCAATTCAAAAAGGGTTGAAAATCGTTCAGCAACAGTGCTGGCGGTGATCGTATCAGAGCCCGCCAGGTCATTATCTCCGCAATAAATCACAATTTGTTTGGGCTGGTAGGGAAAAATAATATCGTCAGCATAACGCACAAGATCGGGTAATGAAGAACCTCCAAATGCCCGGTTAACAATGGTGTAACCCGGGAAATCGTCCTGCACATTTTTCCATTTGGTAAAAGAGGAGCTACCGATAAAAAGAATGGCCTGTTTGGGAGGAAAGGAAATGGAGTCCTGCTTTTTAAAAACCTGTACATCGTCCCAGAACGCCGGTTTCTGCTCCTGGGCCAGGGCAAGACCTGTCCAAAAAAGAAATACTAATACAATATTCAGTTTCCGCATGTACAATAATAATTCGCTGGTTATTTAATCAGTTATTTTACTTCTATCACTTCGGTTCTGGCGGATACACCGTTTTCGTTCACCGCTTCAATACAGTAATAGTATGTTTTTTGCGAATCCATCGCTTTCATCCAATACTCATTATTTGAATGGATCATGATACTTGTATAAAGCTTACCAGGTTGCGTACCGTAATAAATGTTATAGGCAAATGCATTATCTACCGGCTTCCATTTGATAAAGGCACTCCGTTTATCTTTTTCCGTTCTGAGAACGATAAAACCCGACACCGGGTCGGGCTTTGGCCCATTGCCATTACCAAATACGCGAAATCCGCTGATGGCAAATTTACCGGTGGGCATATGAATATTTTCCAATTTGATAAATCTTGCCTGGACAGGCTTTTCTAATTCAACGTATTCATGCGGAACATCTGTTTTGTTATTGCTCTTATCAACTAATACGTTCCAATTTTTTCCATTCGTTGAGTAATAAAGTTTATACTGGTGATACTGATCATTCCATTTTCCAAGTCGGTTAGTCTCCACATCCTGGTCGGCATAGTTAATCTGTATAGCATTAATCGTTGAAATATTGCCAAGGTCTGATTGTATCCATTCTCCTTTATTGCCGGTAGCCGCACTCCAATAGGTTTTCGCCAGTTCATCGACTGCCTGGTTAGGCAAATAACTGCCCAATGTAGAAGAAACCTGCACGGTCTTATTGTAATTTAACAACATCCAACCGGTAAAATAACCGGATTTGCCATCTTTGCCATAGGCCGATCCTGAAAAACCAGGCGCGGGAATAAAATGAGGATAGTCGCCAAAAGTAGTATTACACCACATGACATCATCGGCATCAAAACCGGCCGGCCAAATACCCAATCGTCTTTCAAAAGTATTTTTCACAGAAAGAACCGTAGTGGAGATATGCCAGAAATTTTTGTAATTATCCTGGAATGTAGCTCCATGCCCGGCACCCCTTACAAAACCACCCAATTTGATACTTAAGGGATCGGATACCGCATTGAAAGGTCCCAGTGGGCCTGTTCCCTCCAGTAAACCATCGGCGTACCCGCTGAATTCGGTTCCGGGGGCGCCATATTGCAAATAATATTTGTTCTTATACTTTGTCATATGCGAGCCTTCGATAAAGGGATCGAGGAAAGTATTATCCATGTGCTCACCAAATCGTTGCCATCCAAACCGCCAGGGTTCAAGCAGGTACATTTCCTTTCTTGCGCCCAAGGGTTTCATGGTCTTTCGATCCAACTCTATACCGTACATCGGAAATTTATTGCTGCTTCCATTATACATATACAACCGGCCATCATCGTCCGTAAAAAAAGACGGATCCCACCCACCGATCTCAAATGAATCTACCAGAGGCTTCCATTCGTTTGCTTTAGGATTGGTGCTCATCCAGAGGGTAAATTTGCTGGTATAGGTAGAACCAAATACCAGCATCGTATCTCCAATAATACCAACACCCGGTGCGCAAAGTTCATCATAAACTCCCCCGTTCCAGGGGCGAAGAAATTTTTTGGAAATAAATTTCCAGTTTAGCATATCACTGCTCCACCAATATCCCCATTGATTTGTAGAAAATAAATAATAGTCGCCTTTGTAATTTACTATCACCGGGTCGGCCGTAGCCCGGTGACGGCCCCATTCGCTAAAGTTCGGGATGGGTGTATAACCGTAATCTATATTGATGGGGTTGCAATAGGTTTTTTGTTGTCCTGTCACGGCAAGGTTCATAACAACGCAGGCTAACAACATTAATTTTTTCATGTTATCTTTTTGAATCCCTCCATAGATGATCGGCGCTCAATCGTCCTGACCCTGTAAAAAAATAAACCAACCCGAGTAACACAAACAAAAACGGATGCTGGTCCTCGTACCACACTTTCCCGTGGCCGACAAAAAAAGAAATATAGAGCATGGTCAGTATGAGAACGACCGAGGCAAGCCTGGTGAAAAGCCCGATGGTTAAAAATATGCCCGCCACCAGTTCAGCGGTCTTTCCCGTATAAACCACCAGGGCCGGGGAAGAAAATCCTTTGAATGAATCCCATTCAAGGTAAGGTTTCATTTTTTCTTCACTGAAAACTTCCCAGCCATGGTAGATCATAAAACAACCAACAATGATTCTTACCAGGGCAAGACCCGTTTCCTGCCATAAGGGAGATGGTGAAAATAATTTCTTCATAGTAATCTTATTTTACACCACGGGCCATTTAAACGTTGATTGCAGGTTTACTTTTTTCCCGCTGCTGCCGGATTCTCTTGTGGCTTCTATTACTTCCAGTACATGCAGAGCATGTTCGACCGCTATCAAAGGTTCGTTCCCCGTAACCAGCGATTCGGAAATGACCGATGCCCCTTCCTGCCAAACATAAGTGCCGGCATCCGGAACAAACCGTTCTGTCTTTTCATGGTCCTGCGTGGCCATGTCAACGCCGTGCGGCGCCCAGTCGTAACCAGCCATAGCCATATTGCCCTGGGTTCCCCAAACCTGTATGGTAGGTCTTTCCTGTCCCTTTCCCTCGTGGCCATAAGGATCAAAATAATTGAAACCGCATTGAACATGGGAGATCACCCCTTTGCCATGGTCCATTAATAACATGGCATTATCTTCCGCTTCCACTTTGATCTTTCCTTTATTATCTACCGTTCTCTCCGGCGTGACGATGCTTGTCATCGCCATCACACTTTTGGCCGGTCCCAGCAAACCTGTCAGTGTGGCGATATTATACACTCCCAGGTCGGGCAAACTACCACCACCTTTTTCATAAAAAAAAGCCGACCAGGTAGGACCCGTATGACCATAGTGCGCATGCGCACAGGCCACTTTACCCAATTTACCTTCCTGCAATGCTTTTGACATAAACGCAAACTGCGGACTATTGACTACAGCGGGTGCACCCCAAATCCTTAGCTTTTTACTTTTCGCCAAATCCAATAACGCCTTCCCTTCCTTGTAGGTGTTGGCCATAGGTTTTTCACTCCATACATTTTTACCCGCATTCAAGGCAATCCGGTTCAAACGGCCATGCTCCTGCATGTCAGTTGTGACCACCAAGAGATCAAATGGAGGACCGGCAAGTTGCTGGTCGATATGCGGATAATAATTGGGGATGTTAAACTCGGTAGCTCTTTTCTTAGCCCTTTCGGGGATAATATCACAGGCACTCACCAACTCTACAAACGGCGACTTTGAAAGGTGTGGCAAATAAACACCCGAAACGCTGCCACAACCGATGATGGCCACTCTTGTTTTTTTGCCGGGAGATGTCAATGCAAAACTTTCAATGGACGAAAGTAATAAGGCTGCACCGGCCATGGCTGTTCGCTGCAGGAAATCCTGGCGGGAAATATTTTCCATAACAATCGTTTTTTATATGAACAAAAAGCAAACTAAAAGTAACTTTTATTTCAACCGCGGGCTTTCAAATCCGAGCTTTTGCAAACCTTTTTTTATTTCAGGACAACTCATAAACAAATTCCAAAGCAAACCACTACGGTAATTTTCAATCATTACTACAATCGGGCCCTGGTCAATCGCGAGGTGGCTTGCTGCATACCAGTTTTTTGTTTCATTAAATGCATCCACAAATCCATACTCACTCCAGATCTTATCGCCCAGGTCATTGTAAAAATGTTTAAGCGCCTGCATGGAATATTCCGGAGTATAGGGAAATGCCGACAATGCTGCCGTTGGCGTAATCGTTCCATTGTCATTGGTAGGTGAATGAGCGTCATAGCCATTGTAGGTATCACTGGCAGTAAGCCCCCAGTTGTTCTCACCATATCCTTTAAAATCTTTCGGGTTGTCGACACAATAGGCCCGGTTGATCAGCGTGTGGTTCCTGTTTTGTTCCCAGTAGTCGGCATACCGGTCTTTCAAACCTCTCGGATCCAGGGCTACGAATGAATATTGCGAAAAAAATAAAGGACCACCATAATCAAATCCCAGTGGCAGCTTTATTCCGTAGAATTCTCTCCCGTTTTTAAAGAAATTACTTTCGGCCCAACCACGATGATAAACAGAGGCCGGAACCTGGTACTTTTCATTGGGTGATGAAGCGGCCAGCACATACATGATCAGGCATTCATTAAATCCACGAACCGGAAAATTCATCGCCCACCCGTTGTTGGGACTCCAGTGCCAGTACAATACGTCCTGGCCCTCCCGCGTAAACCAATTCCATTCAATATCGGGCCACATCCAGGATAATTTATTCCTGAATTCCCGTTCGACCGGGTCATCGCCATTAAAATACTGGCGTGCACACAACAAACCCTGGAAGAGATAAGATGTTTCTACAAGGTCGGCCCCGTCATCTTTCCTGCTGAACGCAATTGTTTTCCCGGTGGCACCATCCATCCAATGTGGAAAGGCACCATGGTAAGAATTTGCTTTCAATAAAAAATTGACCATCTTACGCATGAACCTTGCCGCCGTATCCCGCGAAATCCATTTTCTTTCAACGGCTACAATGACACTCATGATACCAAAGCCGGTGCCCCCGGTTGTTACCGTTTCGTGGCCGTAGTTAATGATATTGCTTCTTTCCCTTGCCATACCACTGACGGGGTGCGCAAAATCCCAGAAGTACCGGAAGGTTTGCTTCTGAACGATATCAAGCAAGGCAGAATCAGTTAGATTAACGGGTCTTGCCGCCGGGTTGAAACCAATGCCAGCGGAGGTTTTGGTTTTTTGCGCAAATGATGCGGCAGGATGCATCCATAATGCAACGAAACCAAGAAGTATTAATCGTTTCATATACCTCATTAAAATATCGGTTATAAATTAGGGCTTGTAAAACCAAGACCCAGCATTCCTGTTTTTACTTCCGGGCAACTCATAAACAAATCCCAAAGCAAACCACTGCGGTGATTTTCTATCATGACCACTATCGGTCCCTGGTCAATTGCAAGATAGGAACCGGCAAACCATGGCTCTTGCAAAGAAAAAGCATCTTTGAATCCATATTCACCCCACAGCTTATCACCGAGCACATAATAAAAGAATTTTAATGCCTGCATACTTTCTGCCGGTGTATACGGAAATGAAGATAACGCAGCAGTGGGTGAAATAACGCCTATATCCTTTGTCGGTTCATTGGCATTATAACCACCCGGTACATCACTGGCGGTTAGGCCCCAGCACTGGCTGCTGTAGCCATACCAGTTAGCCGGGTTGGCCTTGCAGTATTCGAAGTTTATTTTAGTGTGGTTGGTTACCTGTGTCTCATAATTTGCATAGACATCCGCCAGGCCGGTGGGGTTGACGCCAAGAAATGAATAATGCGACCAGAACAGCGGACCGCCGTAGGAAGTGCCAAGCGGCAAAGTGTACCCGTAATAACTGCCGCCATTTTGCATGGCGCCGTTTCTTGCAAAACCTTCTTTATATACTGCCGGTGAAATGCCGTAGGTGGAAGAAGATGCTGCCATGATATAAGTAATAAGACATTCGTTCCATCCCTGAATCTTAAAATTCATCTGCCATCCATAATTAGGGCTCCAGTGCCAGTATAAAACATTTTGATTGTTTGACCTGAACCAATTCCATTCAACGTTTTTCCATAGTGCATTGATGTCATCCCGTAAAACAGTTTCAGCGGCATCGGCGCCGTTAAAAAATTGCCTTGCCGTCAAAAGACCTGCCATCAGGTAAGAAGTTTCAACCAAATCTGCGCCGTTGTCATAGGTACTGAAAGCAATAGCGGCGCCGGTAGTTCCATTGAGCCAGTGGGGAAAGGCACCATGGAAGTTTTGGGCTTTATTTTTTAAAAAGGCAACGATGGTCTGCATTCTTTGCAACCCTGCCGCCCTTGTGATAAAATTCCGGCTGATGGCAACTGGGATTGTCATAATTCCAAAACCCGAGCCCCCGGATGTAACCGTTTCGGGAGTTGCATTGCTTCTTTCTCTTGCCAGCCCGCTTACCGGATGACCGTAATCCCAGAAGTATTTAAATGTTTGCTGCTGCACTTTGTCGAGCAGCTCGTTGTCACTTAAGCGGGGGAATTTATCCGACGGATCAAACCGGGTCAGGAATTTAATTTCTACAGGGAAAAGCAAATTTCCGCCGGCTCTTGATTTCAGCGTATTATTAACAGTGAGCTTATATTTTGAAAGGTAGGTTAAGGCAGTTGTCGGTTGTATCACCAATATGCTGTCGCCATTCTGATAGGTTACGGAGTAATTAGCTGAATTGAGTACAATAGCTGAAGCAACGGTGGCCCTGTCAATGGCGGCCCGGAAATGAAGGCGGATAACAGGATTGATGCTTGTTCCCTTGTTATCATCCTGGTTGGCCACCCCGTCTACGTTCCAGCTGTTCATCGAAAAACCGGGAGCCGGGACCGGTGCAGGATCATTGCCTTTGTGACATCCGCTGACTAAGATGGCACAGGAAAACAAAAATGCAGGTAATACTTTCTTCATATCCCACCAGCCTTTATGTGTAAAAAAATCAACCGTTAACAAGACAGGGACTTCAGCAATTTTTCCCTTTACCCAACTATTTAAGCGTATCTATTCCAACCCCGGCTGAAATAAAATTTTAGTTTCTTTAAGCTTATATTAAAAACGCTTTATGATTTAGTACACCATAAAGCGTTTAAATTATCAATGGAATTCCTGATTTATAAATAAGCCAGGCAGGCCTTAATACTTCGCATCAAAAATAGATTTTACCTCGTTTGCCGTTAAAGCTGCATTGAATAATCTGAATTGATCCAGGCCACCTTTCCAGGTAGATCTTAACCAATCATCGCCAGCATCATTATTGACATCTTTAGGTCCTGCGCCTAACCTAAAGGATGTAGCCGTAGTTTCATTCATGTTGATATTGCCGTGTGTGCCCCATTGAGCCACATTTGGATTCGCAACACCATTAATATATAGGGTCATTTTACTGGTTGCTGCATCATACACCAAAGCGCAATGCTTCCATGTGTTATCCGCTATACCCGGTATTGCATTTCCACCTTCCCAAACAAACCAGGTATCGGCCATATCGCCAGCCACGACCGGGAACTTGATTTGAGTTCCACTGGCATTGGTTTCAAAAAATAACAATGCCTGTCCACCGGACCAGTGCCCATTGGAGGTTGGAATACTAAATATATATTCCGGTCCATTGCCACCATTATTATTTTTTGTTTGTCCGTTTAATTTGAACCAAAAAGAAATGGAAAAACTTTGAGACGTGGATATCCAGTTATTGGGCTTTGTGTAACTGATATAATTTAAACCACCTCCCTGCATTGCACTTCCGCTAATCCCTGGTATTGCTGTCGTCGTATTGGCAATTGCCGCGGTATTTAAAACTATATCCGATGCAATTTTTTTCGGATCGGTAGAAGGATTGTCAAATGGAACAAAGAATACTTCACTGGGAAAAATAGGCTGATAGGTATTGGTCACAGAAAAAGCAAAGGATTTCGTAGTGGTTTTACCTGACAAATCAGTGGAAGTGACAACAAAATTATGGTTGCCGATGGGTAAATCTTTATATTCATAGGTCCCCGCATAACTTCTGTAATCGATAAAAGACGTAAAAGAAGCCAATTGTGTACCGTCTAATGCGATATCAATACTCTTCAGTTCAATGTCATCACTCCCGCTGAATTTAAACGTATAATCCGTTTTTGTGTCGGTAAAGGGAATGACCACCGTTCCGATAGCCGGAGTGATGATTGAAGCTGTTGGCGCCAGTTCATCGTTGCCGGCAGCTACCTGCGAAATCGGGTCTATGTAATCTTTATCACATGCGGAGAAGGATAATGATAACACTATACCGATTATAATAAATTTAAAAATACTTTTCATAATATTATTATTAATAAATTAATGATCAGGATGTGTATCAGCATATTGTTTTAAAAGGAAACTTTTATCTAACTGCCCCAAAGGATAAGGAAGATATTTTTTGGCCATGGTAAATGTCCTGCCATCATAACTCAACGCGGCAGCATCTTCGAGGCGAACCATGTCATAATACCTGATCCCCCATTCCATGGCTAATTCGGCAAATTTTTCATCCACCACCTGCTGGCTGGTCACCCCGGATAAAGGTGCCAGGCCGGCCCTTGCCCTTACCAGGTTGACAGCATTATCAGCACTGCCTGCCGATGCAGCACCACCACGGGTTACCGCCTCAGCATACATTAATAATATTTCCGCGTACCTGATACAGATATAATTTTTATTACTGGCATAACCATTTCTTCCCGGAATTAATTCTGCCGTTGGCAGATAATGCTTGCCACTATAGAAGTAGGCTCTTGGAGAATTTAAGAAAACATCACCTTCCGGCGTGGTATTGGAAACCCATGCAGGTAGCGTTGCAAATGCCGGGTCTGATTTTATTTTATCAATACCCGAGGGAGTAAAAATAACACTTGCCTGGAGACGGGTCTTCTCGCCCCGGTTCAACATGAATTTGATATATTTTTCACTTGGTTCATAAAATCCCCAGCCACCACCGGCGCTGCTTACGGCAGGAGTCCAGTCTGTCGGGCCAAAAAAATCTCCTAAATAATTCCAGCTATCCCCCGAACCTGAATTAAAATCCGAAAATTGCAATTCCAGGATATTCTCACTTGATAACTTGCCCGCCGTTTTAAATAATTTACTAAAATCGCTGTAGAGGCTAAATTTACCTGAAGAAATAATCTCCCCGGTGGTAGCCGCTACTGCATTGTAATCCTTTAATTCCTGTTCCGCCATCGCTTTGATAGCCAACGCGGCATATTTCGTAATTCCTCCTTTTAAATCGGTACGTTGACTGGGATGCGCATCCGGCAACTTGGTTGCTGCATCTTCCATTTCGGTTTTAATCCAATTCATGATTTCGTCTTTCGTCTGCACCTGCAGCGCTGTCTGGTCCACTACATCGACCTTGAATACGCCGCCCCAGGTTCTTGATAATTGTAAAGTAATATGGGCCCGCATTACTTTACATTCGGCGATATACTGATCAATTAACTCAGAACTGACGCCGCCTTCCCTGAACTTTTCCAATTGGGCTATTTGTGCCGTAATCTGCAGTACATGCTGGAACATACCATCCCAGGTATTATTTAACATCCAAAAATTGGCATCGTACACAAACAAATCAACGTCATGATAAGGGGCCTGGTCATAAGGAGCGGATTTACCGCCACCGGAATTGACATCGTCTCCACGAACCTGGAGTAAGGCTAATTGTTCCCACCAGTATGATTCAAATTGCACATACGCTCCTACCAACGCAGCTTTTGCTGCACTTGGGCTGGTATAATCCACATTGGTGCCCAGGGTTTCCAGTTCTTTCGGCTTATCTAATTGCTTGGTACAATTAGTAAAATAAAGCGCTATAAAAATTAATAAGGGCGCCAATAAATATATTTTACTTTTCATTTTATTTATTTTAAAGTATTTATATTATTAAAATTTAACGCTCCAGCCAACGGTGAACACAGCCGGCGTAGGGTACGTATCCAGGTCAACACCATCAAAACCCACTTCTACGTTGGTTGATTTACTTTTCGACCAAACAATGGGCCTGTCAGCTGTAAACGAAAAACGCATTTCAGGTATTTTGCCACGTTTCACCAGGTTGTAACCTAACTGGATGTTTTGAACTCTAAAGAACTTACCGTCTTCCAACCAAAACCTCGAATTTCTTTGATTCCAGGCGGTCCTGTAACCTTCGGATGAGGGATAACTGTTGGATGTTCCTTCGCCATGCCAGCGGTTTTTGGCCAACTGGGCATCTATATTTCTTCCCGAGGTTCTAAAGACTTCGGCCCGACTCCGGTTTAAAATAATATTTCCGCCCTGCCCGTAAATACGTACTGATAAATCAAAGTTTTTATAGTCTAATCCAATGTTACCGCCATAATAATAGGTGGGAGCGGGAGAGCCTAAATATATCCTGTCGTTAGCATCCAGTACATTATCCCCGTTGACATCCCTGAATTTAAAATATCCTGGTTTCACCGTGCCGGCTCCGGCCGTATTTGCCGCGACGGCTACCGGGTCTTTATCTACTTCCGACTGATTTTGATAAACGCCTACGATATCCCATCCATAAAATACATCAAAAGGTTGCCCTACTGTCAAACGTTGTTGAAACTCGGCCATACCCCTGCTCAGGAAAGGTTGCCCGGCAAGATCCGTCACTTCATTTTTAATGGTGCTGAAATTACCACTTACCGTATACCCGAAATCCTTCGCGATGGTTCCTTTCCATGTAGCGGTGATTTCGATGCCTTTATTGCGCATCGACCCTACATTTTTATAACTTGTTTCGCTACCTACTTGCGGTAATACCGGGATAGCCAGGTTTTTAGTGTTTTTTACAAAATAATCTACATCAACAGTTAACCTCCTGTTTAGCATTTCCAAATTGATCCCCACGTTTACTTCTTCGTTGAATTCCCAGCTTAAATCGTCCTGGAAAGTGGAAAAATAAAAACCATCTACTCTTGCATCGTTGAATACACTCCAGGTTGAGGTGGCACTTTGCGACCTGGCGGTTGGTATGTTACCATTAGCCAGGCGACCCCATCCTGCTTTAAGTTTCAAAAAATTGATGAGGGGCACGCTTTTCATAAAATCTTCCTGGGAAACGATCCAACCCAGGCCCACAGAAGGCAACGTTATATCTCTTTGCTGGTTGTACTTGTTAGCAGCCTCGTTTCGAACAGTAGCGTAAGCAATGTATTTATTCTTGAATTTGTATTGCAACCGGCCGAAATAGGAACGGCTATACACTCTGCTGGCATTATCTGCGTCGCCACCCACCCTTGACGTGGGGGATGTATTATTTATATACCAGGTTTGTTTTACGTCTCTTGAGAAAGGACTTCCCTCATAAAAATTTCCAGTGAGCGAAAAAAAGTTAAACTTTTCATCCCTGAAGGAAAAACCTCCCAGGGCGGTAATATCGTGGTCGCCAAATACTCTGGTATAAGTTAAGGTATTATCAAATGTGTAATTTTCTTCTACTACATTAGACCTTGTAATGGATGACTGTACTAAAGACCGCTGGTAAGCGTCGCTTATGAAATAAGGTAAATCCAATAATCTGTTATTATCATTTTTTGAATTATAAGAAAGGCTTGTTTTAAAGCTTAAAGTCTTTGGGATAATGTGAAAATCGCCAAACACGTTGGCTGTAATCCTTCTCCTGTCACCCAAACGGTCTGTATTATACATGCCGGGGAATGGGTTCTGGTGGTCCCTGTATCCAATATCTTTCGCGGAAGAATAAGGTTCAGAATATAACGTGTTACCTGCATAATTTGTATCCAACACCGGTAAAATAGGCACGGCATAATAAATGTCCTGCCAGGGGCCACTGTCATCGTATCGTTCACTTTTACTATAAACCATACTGGTACCTACGGTTAACCATTCCTTGGCCCGGGCTTCTATTTTAGCCCTTAGATTGTAACGTTTGTAATTGTTTTTCATATCCAGTATCCCATCCTGCATGAAAAAACTACCGCCCAGTGAATAGGATACTTTTTGAGAACCTCCATCAATTGAAATGTCATGATTCATGATCGGGGCCATTCGCAAAGCCTCTTTATACCAATCTGTATTTACATTGGGTAAATTGGGATTAATCCTGCTTCTTCCAAACCGGGCAATAGCCGATTGCACACTTGCGATTTCAGCGCTGGAGCCTGATTCGGTTGCAAAATTTACAAATTGCTCGGCATTGGCCATTTGTATGACATTAGTTGCTCTTTGCGTACCGTAATAACCGGAATAAGAAACGGTGGCATCCCTGTTGTATTTGCCGCCCTTGGTGGTAATCAATATGACTCCATTAGATGCTTTATAACCATAGATGGCAGAGGCTGAAGCATCTTTTAACACCTGGAAATCCTGGATATCATTGGGAGACAAAAAATCAATATTGTCAACAAAAATTCCGTCAACTACGTATAAAACACTTCCTCCATATAAGGATTTAGTACCACGAATATTAATTTCCGGCACATCGCCGGGACCGCCAAAACTGCTGATCTGTACACCGGTTAAATTACCCTGTACAGCGTTGAGCAACGCTCCACTCGGAGTCTTCTTTAATTCTTCCGGCTTGATGGTACCAATCGAACTGGTTAAATCGCCTTTTCTCGCCGTACCATACCCGATTACCACTACCTGGTCCATTACTTTGGTAGAAAGCGCGAGTGAAACATTTAATTCAGTTCTGCCACTAAGCGCTATTTCCTGCACATCGTACCCAACGGATGAGATCACGAGGGTGGCATTGGCATCCGGAACGGTCAGTGAAAAATTACCTTCATTATTGGTTGTCGTTCCGGTCGTCGTCCCCTTTGTCTGCACGGAAGCGCCAACCAACGGCGTCCCTCCTTCCCCGGTTACCTTGCCCCGAACAACGACATCCACCGGTGCATTCGGATCTTCTTTAATGACGATCAGGTTGTCATTCATTACCTGGTACAACAAATTGGTTCTTTCCAGTAAGAGGTTCATTACATCGCTGATACCAGCTTCTTTTACATTCAATGTAACTTTTTCCCGGATACCTTCCAGGTTATTGTTATACAGAAAACGGTAATTTGTTTGCTGTTCAATAGAACGGAGTATCCCACTGATCTCAACCTTTTTTACCCTCAAACTGATTCTGTCCTGCCCGAAACCGGTGGCAGAAACATTAAAAGTAAAAAACAACAGCAGCAGCACAGTCAATTTCATAACGAGCAGAACTTTTGATTGCAACGGTTTTTTAAAAACCGTTAAGAAACATTTCATATTTTTAGCATATTAGTGGTTAGACAATCCGACTTTTGACAGGTTGGTCTTTTATGTTTAGCCTTCTTTTTATGCGGGGAATGCGCCAACATTCTCCGTTTTTATTGTTCGTTATTTTGGATGAAGGTTATTGAGATGATTCAACAAATATTTCATGGTTGTTTATGATTTTAAATTTGATCGGGTAAGCTTCTTTCAAAGCAGCAAAAGCTTCTGCCACCGTTTCTGATTCAAATGTTCCGATAAGGCCATTTAATTGTTTCACTTTTTCGTCTTCGAAAAAGATGCTTACGTTATACCATCTTTCCAGTTTTTTTGCGGCTTCTTCAAAATTGTCGCCATTAAATTCAAGCCGGTTATAGCGCCACGCAGTTTCAATTCTTTCACTTTCTTTTTTTGTACTGTCAATGGAGGTCAGAACAGGACTGTTGGACTTTACAGAAAGTCTATTATCCTCAGACAGTTTTGCCTTCTCGATAGCTGCCTGTTTGGGAACAACAAGTTTATGATTGGGGGTTAATTGGATGGGCTGGTTTAAGGAGTCTTCGTGGCGTAATACCTGGACGAGTCCGCGGTAAAGCGTTGTCTCCACGTTCTTATCCTCCGGGTAAGACTTTACATTGAAAGCCGTTCCGAGCACCCGTATGTCAATACCGGAGGTGTGAACAATAAATGGACGGTTGGCTTGTCTCACTACGTCAAAGAAGGCTTCACCTTCGAGGCGCACTTCGCGGGTAGTGCCGTTAAAATCGTTTTCATAATACAGTTTCGAGCCTACGTTCAACCACACCGTTGTACCGTCGGCTAACAGTGACCGGGTGCGGCTGCCCTTTTGCGTTACAATAGTTTCTTTACCGGCCTTTTCAATAACGGCTGATGATACATTGTTTTTTTTCCATATCCATCCGGCGATCAGGAGAAGGGCCAGCGAGCTGCCTGCCCGGAAAATGGACTTCCTGCGTCTTCGTCTTCCTTTCGCACTACTTTCTTCCTCGTTACTTTCATTGATGGCGCGGTTGATAATCCTGGAAATAGTATCGCCGGCGGTAATTTGATCATCATCCTTATCGTCTTCACTTTTCTCTTTCCAGATTCTAACCAGCAGGTCATATTGTTGTTGAAGGGATTCATCCTGATCTAGATAATTCCTGAGCTCTTCCAGTTCAGAACCAGAAGCTTCGCCGTTGAGGGCTCGTGCGATAAGATACCATATTTGTTCAGGAGTTTCCAGGCAGCAGTCGTTGATGTACTGGTTAGGACAGCCAAATGCAATCAATCTACTAAAGCATGGAAAAAAAATTTTTTAACACTCCCTGGTTTCTGTTGTTGCCGACAGGGACATCCGTGGTTTGGAAGAGTTTTTTATTTGCAGGGAAGTGCAGATTTTTTTTACGGCAATCGCCATTTGAGTATCTATGGTGTTGACCGAGATGTTCAGGATATCGGCTACTTCTTTGTATTTAAGGCCGTCTTCCCGTATCAGCTTAAAGATCATCTTGCAACGCGGAGGTAATTCATCAATGGCATGCTGCATATTGGCCATCATTTCCGATGTGATCATGATGTCATAAGGGTCGGATGAAAATTCATCTAATGTGGTGTCGAGGTAATCGAAAGGAGCAGCGATCAGTTCCCTGGCTTTATTTGACAGTGAATTTAATGACCTGTTCTTGACGGCTACATATAAATAGACGGTCAGGTTTTCAATACCGGTTATCGTGTTACGGTTAGCCCATAACCGGACAAACACGTCTTCCACCAATTCCTCGGCAATTTCCTTCGAGCGAACAAGCGACACAGCAAATTGAATGAGTTTTTTTCCAAAATGAATATAAAGCTGGGTGAATGCCGCTTCATCCCCTTTGGCGACCCTGGTTTGCAGGTCCCTTACCTGAACTATAGTATGGAGTTCATTAGCAGACAATCGCAATATTTTTTTCTAAGCAGTTGTACTAAGTTAGAGTAAATATTTTACAAACAACAAAGTTAGACTTTTAAAACAGTTGTGAGACACCTGTTCGTCGATCGGGCTATTGCATTTAAAATCATCGGTTATGCCAGCTCATTACCAGGACGAACTTCTTATTGTAATAAATTCTCATGCAGCCCGGGTCTTCCGGAAGAGGCGGAAAAAGTCGGCCATACGGGAGTTGCACGCAATTATTGTGGAACAATAAAACGGCCTGCCTCCCATCTATTTCAGTAAATTTGTTTATTAAATTTCATTCCCTATGCCAGTCCAGGATTTAGAAGAAATTTTTGAGCAAAAAATTGATAACGAGATCAAGATCGAGCCCAAAGACTGGATGCCCGATGCTTATCGCAAAACACTGATTCGCCAGATCAGCCAGCATGCGCATAGTGAAATTGTGGGCATGTTGCCGGAAGGTGAATGGATCACAAAAGCTCCTTCTTTAAAACGTAAAGCCATCCTGCTGGCCAAGGTGCAGGATGAAGCGGGACATGGCTTGTACCTGTATTCCGCAGCCGAGACTTTGGGGACTACCCGGGAACAAATGATCAATGATCTTCACAGTGGCAAGGCTAAATATTCGTCTATTTTTAATTACCCCACGATGAGCTGGGCCGATATCGGTGCCATTGGCTGGCTCGTAGATGGTGCCGCCATTTTAAACCAGGTAATGCTCTGCCGCACGTCCCACGGACCTTATGCAAGAGCGATGGTCAGGATCTGCAAGGAAGAGAGTTTTCACCAGCGCCAGGGGTTTGAAATATTATTGACCTTATCCAGGGGCACAACCGAACAGAAAGCGATGTGCCAGGATGCCATCAACCGTTGGTGGTGGCCGTCACTGATGATGTTTGGACCAAAGGATAGTGAAAGCACCAATTCGGACCAAAGCATGAAATGGAAGATCAAACGAAAGACCAATGATGAATTGCGTCAAAACTTCGTAGATATGTGCGCCGAACAGGTAAAGGTTTTAAATATGGTATTACCCGATCCGGAATTGAAATGGAACGGGGAAAGAAAACATTACGACTTCGGCGAGATCAACTGGGATGAATTCTGGAACGTGGTAAAAGGAAATGGCCCCTGCAATAAAGAAAGACTGGCGGCACGGAAACAGGCCTGGGAAGATGGTGCATGGGTAAGAGAGGCGGCGACAGCGTTTGCCGCCAAGCGAATAAAAAAACAGGAGGCGGCCTGAGGCCGTTGATTAGTTGAAAGCTTCTGTGCGGCTCCATTGGCCCGCTTTTCAATTAATCAACTAAACCGCTATCTTTAGTAAAACCAATTATGTCCCAAAAACCGGCTGAATCCTCCCCCCAATTATCCCGCAGTCTTGGCCCTTTGATGCTTTGGGGTATGGGCGTCGGTTATGTTATCTCCGGAATGTATTTTGGCTGGAACCTTGGCCTGGCAGCGGGAGGCACGTATGGCCTCGCTATCGCCACTTTTTTTATCATCATACTTTATATCACGTTTACTTTTTCCTATACCGAATTAGCCTGTGCCATTCCCAAAGCAGGTGGAGTGTTTGACTATGCCAATCGCGGTCTCGGGAAGGACCTGGGATTTATTGCCGGCATGTCACAGATTATTGAATTCGTTTTTGCACCACCGGCGATTGCCGCAGCTATCGGCGCTTACTTTCATATTTTTTTCCCGGGTATCCCTGTCGCTGTTATTGCTATAACTGCCTATATCATTTTTACCGCACTAAACATTTATGGTGTAAAAGCAGCCGCTGCTTTTGAATTAATCATTACGATTTTCGCCGTTTTTGAATTGCTGCTGTTTGCCGGTGTGGCATTGCCCCATTTTCAAACCAGTAATTTGAAATTAAATGCTTTTCCTTTTGGCTGGGAAGGTGTGTGGGCAGCTATCCCTTTTGCTATCTGGTTTTTTTTAGCCATCGAGGGCGTTGCCAACGTGGCCGAGGAAACAATCAATCCTCAAAAAAATATTTTACGTGGTTTTGGCTCCGCCCTGGCCACTCTAATTATTCTTTGCATCCTGACTTTCCTGGGAGCGGTCGGTGTGGGAGGATGGGAAAAAATCGTTTACCCCTCGCCAGGGGCAGATGCTTCCGACTCGCCCTTACCACTGGCGCTGGCACAGATCACCGGGAATAGCGGATGGCTGTATCACTTACTCATCACAATTGGTTTGATGGGACTTGTTGCTTCTTTCCATGGTATTATTCTCGCAGCCGGTCGCGCTACCTTTGAATTCGGAAGAGTAAAATATATTCCTTCTTCCTTTGGAAAAGTGCATACCAGATTCAGAACACCGGCCAACGCCCTTGTCATTAATATGTTCATTGGTATTATCGCCCTGCTGACCGGCAAGACCAGCGAAATAATTACCATTGCTTGTTTTGGCGCATTAACCCTGTATGTACTTTCAATGCTGACCGTGATCGCGCTGAGGAAAAAAGAACCGGCGATGGTTCGTCCATTCCGGGTGCCTTTCTATCCCTATTTTCCCGTCATTGCGCTGGTCATTGCTTTCGTTTCTTTGATTGCCATGACTACCCTTAACGGCAAGCTGGCGTTGATTTATTTTGGCATACTGGCCCTTTCTTATATTTGGTTTCATCTTGCAGTAAAAAATAAAATCCATGGCGAATCTCCAGTCTGATAAAGCGATTTTACAAAAATTAGCCGTTGCCAATACTGAAAAAGTAAAACTGGCTGTCACCGATATTGATGGCGTGCTTCGTGGTAAAGTGATAAGTTTTGAGAAACTTGCATCAGTGGTTGAAAAAGGTCTGGGATTTTGTGATGTGGTGTTTGGATGGGATGCTGCAGATACAGCTTATGACAACGCAAAAGTGACCGGATGGCATACCGGGTATCCCGATGCCCTGGCAACGATCGATCTGCAAACCATGCGGCAAATCCCCTGGGAAAACGATCTGCCCTTTTTCCTGGCCGATTTCAGCAATGAAAAAAACCTGGCCACTGTTTGTCCCAGGACCTTACTTAAGCAGGTGAGGCAACAGGCCACCAAGGCGGGCTATATCCCTTACTTCTCCCAGGAATTTGAATGGTTCAATTTTATTGATAACCGGGAAGAACTTTACAAAACAGGTTTTCGCCAGCCACAACCAATGACACCGGGCATGTTTGGCTATTCGCAACTTCGTGCTTCCCAGGAAGGAAATTATTTTCATGACCTTTTTGATTCAATGAAAAAAATGAATGTACCGTTGGAAGGCATTCATACCGAAACCGGCCCCGGCGTTTACGAGGCAGCGATGCTTTATTCCGAAATTTTGGAGGCAGCCGACCGTGCCGTTATCTTCAAAAGCAGTGTCAAGGAAATAGCCCACCGCCATGGGATTATCGCTTCGTTCATGGCCAAGTGGAATGAAAATCTTCCCGGTTGCAGCGGCCACGTACACCAGAGCCTTTGGTCAGTTAATGGAAAGGATAATTTATTCTTTGATAAAAAGAATAAAACTGGCATCAGTGTTTTATTGGAAAGTTATATCGCCGGCCAGTTGCACTGCCTGCCCCATATTCTTCCTATGTACGCTCCTACTGTCAATAGCTATAAAAGGTTGGTTGAAGGTGCCTGGGCTCCCACCACCCTGACCTGGGCCATTGACAATCGCACAACAGCATTGAGAGTATTGGCGGGCGATCCTAAATCAACACGTCTTGAAACGAGGGTAGTGGGTTCCGACTCCAATCCATACCTGGCCATGGCCGCTTGCCTGGCTTCAGGGTTATACGGTATAAAGAATAAATTAAAATTAAAAATACCGGCCACCAGCGGGAGTGGGTATGCTGATACCAGGCACGGCGTGCTGCCAAAAAATTTATGGGAAGCAACACAGGCCATGAAAGATTCATCAATTGCCAAAGAACTGTTTGGCGAAAACTTTGTCAGTCATTTTGCCGGAACAAGAGAATGGGAATGGCGGCAATTTTCGAAAGTTGTTACCGACTGGGAATTGAAACGATATTTTGAAATTATTTAACCCGGCCCTTCTAACCGCAACGACGTGATAAAACGAGGCACCGCAAAGACAATTTCTTTCGAAATCTTATCGTCTCCGCGCCTTCGCCGTTAACCCGTAGTTATAGAATAACATAAACATTAAGAACATGACATTCGATAAAGTTTATCAATATAATTTTCCCACCACTATCCGATTTGGCGCGGGTGCCATACAGGAATTGCCGGCTTATCTTCAACAAAATAATTTAAAAAGCCCGCTGATCGTTACAGATCCCAACATCGCGCAGCTGCCTTTTTTTAAAACTATCGTGAGCGGTCTGCAGGCAAAGAATATTTCCGTTGAAGTTTTTCATAATATTCATAAAAACCCGGTAAAATCAGATGTCTATAAAGGTGTCGATGTTTGGGATGATACTAACCGGGATGGTATCATTGGTATTGGCGGAGGTGCTGCCCTGGATGTGGCACGGGCCATGGTACTGCGTGTCAATCACCGCGAAGACCTTTTTATATATGATGACCTTATTGGAGGAGACGTGTATGTCACCCATGAAGTACCTCATTTTATCACGGTTCCGACCACGGCCGGCACTGGAAGTGAAGTGGGACGCAGTGCAATCATTTCTGATGATGACACCCACCAGAAAAAAATATTGTTTTCTCCAAAGCTCATTGCAAAGATTGTTTTTGCCGACCCTGTTCTCACCATGGACCTGCCCTCATTCATTACTGCCGCTACCGGGATGGATGCGCTGACACATAATATGGAGGCTTTTTTAGCAAAGAACCCGCACCCTATTTGCGATGGTATCGCCCTTGAAGGAATTTCACTCATTAAGGATTCGATAGAAACGGCAACAAAAAAACCTGATCTTGAATCGCGCAGTAAAATGCTGATCGCTTCCATGATGGGCGCCATCGCCTTTCAAAAAGGATTAGGCGTTGTACATTCCCTGGCTCACCCCCTTTCTTCATTACTAGATACCCATCATGGCCTTGCCAACGCCGTGAACATTCCTTATGGGATGAAATTTAATATTGCGGGATTTGAAGATAAGTTCCGGCGCATCGCAAGAACACTGGAATTAAAGGATGAAACCGGTGAAGCCGTGGTAAATTACCTTTTTGAACTCAACGCAAAGATCAATATACCCCACCGGTTAAGGGATATACAGGTCAGGCAGGAACATTTAGATACATTAGCAGACCTCGCTTTTGCCGATTTTGCTCATCCCAACAACCCTAAGCCGGTCAGCCGGGATAATTTCAAAGAATTGTACTCGGCCGCACTATAAACAGTATGATATGAAGATCGGGTTAACCCATACCGGGATCGAAGAAAAACACCAGAATTATATCAGATGGCTAACCGCTGATGATACAATAGAGGTGATAAAACTGTCAGAGCAACTCGACGACGCCGATGACATAAAGAAATATGATGCTTTAATTTTATCCGGCGGCGTGGATATTCATCCTAAATATTACAACAACAACAAGGTCAGCTATACTCATTCACCTAAAAAATTCAATGAGCAAAGGGATGAATTTGAAATAGCTCTTTTTAAAAATGCTCAAACAGCCAATATACCGGTATTGGGCATTTGCCGCGGATTACAATTGATAAATTGCATTCTTAACGGAACACTGATGCAAGACCTGGGCGATGATGCGAACAAGATCCATAAAGCGGAGGTCATTAATCATATTCAGAAAGACAAAGCCCATGGCCTGGATATTGAAGAGGCAACAACCCTGCACGAAATCGTAAAAACAAATCGCCTGGTGGTCAACAGTGCCCACCACCAAACCATTAGTAAACTGGGTGAAGGCTTAAAAGTAAACTGCCGTTCCGACGATGGCCTGATCGAAGGTTTTGAAAGAGAAAATGGAATCGGCAAACCTTTTTTGTTGGCCGTGCAATGGCACCCGGAAAGGATGTATAAATTCAATCTCCAGGATTCGCCGGTATCCAAATCAGTCAGGGACCGGTTTATTGAAGAGGTAAAAAAATCAATGTCAAAAAATGAAGATCATTAACCCGGCAACAGAAGAACTGATAACGGAGATACCGGACGACGATGCCGGAACTCTCTCAGCCAAGTTTACACAAATGCAATCCGGGCAACCGAATTGGTCTTTGATGCCATTGACGCAACGGATAGCCTGCATCGAAAAATTTTATGATTTGCTCGATGAACAAAAAGATGAGCTGGCAAAAACATTGACCACTGAAATGGGCAAGCCTTTACAGCAGTCCTACAATGAGCTGAACGGCGCAAGGAACCGTATCCGGTTTTTCATTGACAATTCTTTGAAATGGCTGGCCGACGAATGGATCACTACGGAAGGGCCGACCAAAGAAAAAATAAGCTATGAACCCCTGGGTATTATCGCCAATATTTCTGCCTGGAATTATCCTTACCTCGTTGGTGTAAACGTATTTATTCCGGCTTTGATCGGCGGGAATGCGGTATTTTATAAACCATCAGAATACAGCACGCTGACCGGCCTGGCCATTCAGCGACTCCTGTATCAATCGGGCATTCCCGAAAATGTTTTCCAGGTAGCCCTTGGCCGAGGGGATGTAGGCGAACTATTGCTTCAACTTCCATTGAATGGGTATTTTTTCACAGGAAGTTACCGCACCGGTAAATCCATTGCCGAAAAGGTTGCGCCGAAATTAGTTCCCTGTCAATTGGAATTGGGTGGAAAAGATCCCCTGTATGTAATGGACGATGTAGACAATATTGATGCGGTTGCCGCGGCTGCATTGGAAGGGGTGGTATACAATAATGGACAAAGCTGTTGCGCCGTAGAAAGAATTTATGTTCATGAAAAGATATATGACCGTTTTGTAAAATCATATACCGAACAGGCCGGGAAAATGAAAATGGGTGATCCGCTTGACCTGTCAACGGAAATAGGGCCGCTAAGCAGGAAGGAACAAAAGGAATTTTTAATGTCGCAGATCAAAGAGGCAAAAGAAAAGGGGGCAGCTGTTTTAGCAGGTGGAAATGAAATAACCGGCAAGGGATATTTTATACAGCCCACGGTGCTGGTCAACGTCAGCCATGACATGAAGATTATGAAAGAAGAATCCTTTGGACCTGTTACCGGCATTCAAAAAGTAAAGGACGATCAAGAGGCGTTACAATTGATGCAGGATACCGAATATGGTTTGACGGCTGCCATCTATTCAAAAAATTTTGAACGGGCGGAAACATTGATGAAACAAATCAATACCGGTACGGTGTACTGGAATTGCTGCGACCGGGTAAGTGCGTCGCTGCCCTGGTCGGGGCGTAAACATTCAGGGCTTGGCGCCACCCTTTCTTACCAGGGCATTCGTGCCTTTGTACAACCGAAGGCCTACCATATAAGAGGTTAATTGCCTAAAAAAATAACGCCCTCAATTACCCGTCGGAACAACCATGGACGTAACTTGTTAGCGGTCCGCAACAATCTCTTTACCGGTTATTTCCCGGAATTGTTGAGCATAGTTTTTTGCAAGATCTTTTTTACCGGCGGCTTCTGCCGCTGTCCAGGCACCATAAACACTGTTACGCCTGTTCGGGTGTTTTTTCAGACAGGCTTCATACATTTCAAGGGCTTCGTTTGATCGGTTCATTTGTAGCAGCATGTCGGCTAGCAATTCTCTTGCCGGCAATACCTCGCAGGGAGTAACCGGGTGCTTTTCCGTTTTATCTTCCATGTCAGCAGCGAGATGCATATTTTCCAGCGCTTCCCCGTTCCTGCCCTCTTTCATTTGTATCCAGGCCCGGGCAGCTTTGAGTTGTATATCCACCTGTTTGGCTTTATACATTTCTTTTTGTTGTACCAGTTTATCGTACAGTGTGTTTAACTCCTGCCACTCAGTTTTCGCCAGGGCAGGCTGATCGGTATGAGTTGCTCCTAACGACCTGGCAAAATGGTAGATCGCTTTTTGCCAGGGGAATTCTTCCCATGAAAAATTGGCGTTCAGGATTTCAAGTGAAGCGGCTTCTTTCCACCTTTTATTTTCCAATTCATAACGGGCTGGAATGGCTGCAAAGGAATAAGCCACTTTAAAATTAGCGGGGTGTACTTCTTTGATGGTTTTTAAGTAATCCAGTTCCTGCTTCGCCAACATGGTCTCTCCTTTTTGCAAATAAGCATATTCAAGGTAATCCAGGCCATGAAGTTCCTCATCCCAATGACCCTTTATGCCCGCACTTTCCGCATAACATTTTGCCGACTCGGTAGAGGCGCTGTCGGAGGGGATAGACTCATTCCATAAACCCAATCTTATAAAAATGTGCGATGGCATATGTTGAGCATGCGCGGACGATGGTGCAACGGAAGCATATTTCCTTGCGGCCGGCAACGCGAGGTGAGCGAGCGCTGGTGAATCATAGGTGTGAATGATATAATGAATGATTCCGGGGTGATCCGGCGCTTTTTGATAAATACCGGTTAGTATGTCACCCGCTTTTTTTTGATTGGCAAATGACTGGTCTGCCGGATCTGCAGATGCAACCAGCGAAAGTGAATAGAAAATGGCCGCTTCGACGTCATGAGGATACTTTCCATAAAGCCCTTCCATTGCCTTTTCATAATGATTGCACCGGGTTTTATAATCGATCTTATCCCAATCTTTGTAAAAAACGGTCAATGCATCAATGTATTCCGATTCTCTTTCGGTTTTTGGGTTGATGGATGCTGCAATTTCAAGCGCCTTTAAACCTTTTTTTAATTCGGGTTCTTCCGGTGGCGTCCAGAGAGGATGATAGTTGCTCATCGCCACTCCCCAGTAAGCCATGGCACAGCCGGGCTCTTTATCAATGATCGTCGCGAAAACTTTTTCTGCTTCATCATATTCAAAAGAATGCAGGAGGGCCATCGCAAAATTGAATTCCTTTTGGAATTTTTGGCCATTGGAAATGGCAAAGGCCACATTACCTACTTTCTTATCGGCTGGTCCGCATAAAATAACCGGCCCTTTTTTCAGGTGGATGGCACTTATATCTTCGGCATTAGGCTGGTTGTACTTTTGTTTACATGAAAAGAGTATCCCAAAAGCAAACAAAAAAATAAGAGAAGGTTTTTTTCGCAACTGTTTCATCATTCAGGATATTATAAAGAATTAAAAGAAATAGTAAGATAAACAGGGGTCAAAACCAAGGAGGATAGATCCGTTAAAAAGGCTTTAATATCCGCAGCAAATGTAATCTACTACAAAATCACATTTACACCTATACCCAAATTAGGGGACAAAACCATTACGCAGCCATCCAACCTTTCGTTTCTCGATATCAATGAAATCATCTCGTTATTCCTGGAATAAATTAAGGAACTTTGCAGGCAAAGAATAAATTTCTTCATAAAACAAAGGGCATGAACATTGTCATTAGAAAATTTTATTACGGAGATATCCCGGAAGACGGTGGGGGCAGTAACCCATCAAAAGACATTTCGAAAACTTCGCCGCCGGCTGGACAAACTGGTGGAAAAGAAACGACTGAATGGCCCCTTTGGGAAATTTTCATTAGAAGCAAACAGGGTCTTGATCATAAACATGCCGGTAGCCTGCATGCCGCAGATGCACAAATGGCGATCGAAAACGCCAGGGATGTTTATACCCGCCGCATGGAAGGTGTAAGCATCTGGGCGGTGGAAAGCAAGTATATTCATGCCAGCAGCCCTGATGAGGCAGAGCAGTTGTATGAGCCGGCCAATGATAAGGTCTATCGCCATCCCACGTTTTATGATTTGCCTGACGAAGTAGGACATATGTAAAGGCATTTTAAAGCCTTTCCAATCGGGAGGGTTTAAACAGTTCGACAATGGAAAAAAACTTACACCTTACGGAGTCTTCAAAGATTCCCGCATGGGAGCGATCCAGGGAGGCTTATACTCTCCAACTTGCCGACAATGCATTGATACTCGGGCACCGCAACAGCGAGTGGTGCGGGCACGGGCCTGTACTGGAGCAGGATATTGCCATTACCAATATCTCGCTTGACCTGATCGGTCAGGCCAGGAATTTTTATCAATACGCAGCATTGATCAAAGGGGATGAAGCGACTGAAGACAGCCTCGCCTATTTTCGCGACAGTCAAGAATTCAAAAATATTTTGCTTGTTGAACAACCCCGGGGCGACTGGGCACAAACCATACTGAGGCAATTTTTCTTCAGCGCCTTTCAAAAATTATTGTTTGAGCAACTGCGGGAAAGTAAGGATGACCAGCTAGCGGCTATTGCAGTCAAGGCTTTAAAAGAAATCAACTATCATCTCCGCTGGAGCAGTGAGTGGGTGATACGCCTGGGCGATGGGACGCAGGAAAGTCATGACAGGATGGTTAAGGCGATTGATGTGCTATGGAATTATACAAATGAAATGTTTTTACCCGCTGACTACGAGCTGAAGATGTCGGACAATAATATTGGCGCAGATGTCGTAAAGTTAAACGAACCGTGGATGCAGAAAGTGACCGAAGTTTTCAGCGAGGCCGGGTTGGCCGTTCCATCAGCTTCATCTGTTCAAACCGGGGGAAAAGAAGGAAAGCACAGCGAACATCTAATCGAAATTTTAAAAGAATTGCAGTCCGTTGCAAGAGCTTATCCTGCGGCAAGGTGGTAACACTTAACAACATATCGTTGGATGGCATCCGTAATATTTTAAAAGATGTGCCTGATCCGGAAGTTCCGGTTTTATCTGTTTTAGATTTAGGAATTATCCGGGATATCATAATGCATGAAAATGAAGTGGAAGTCGTCATTACGCCTACCTACACCGGTTGTCCCGCCATGGACGTTATTCGTATGAATATAAAAATAGCCTTGCTGGAAAATGGTTTTAAAAACGTAAGAATCACAACCGTACTTTCTCCCGCCTGGACCACCGACTGGATGAGTGAAGAAGGCAAGCAAAAATTGAAAGCCTACGGTATTGCGCCGCCAAATCCGCGGCAGCAGGTTTGTCATAACGATCTATTTGCGCCGCACGAAGCCGTACAGTGCCCGCAATGCCATTCCTACCATACGCATCGCATCAGTGAGTTTGGTTCCACAGCTTGTAAAGCCCTGTTTCAATGTGACGATTGTAAAGAGCCCTTTGACTATTTCAAGTGTCACTGACCCTCCCCGGCTTCTTTGCCCGGAATCAGTATTTTCGTAAAAACCTTCCCGATGACGCCGATACTTTTTGAGATAGAAAATAACATAGCTTTTATTACGCTCAACAGGCCTGATAAGCTCAACTCCTTTAACAGGGAAATGGCGCTTCTTTTACAGGAAAAACTGGATCTATGTAAGGACAAAGAAGTAAGATGCGTTTATATCACGGGAGCAGGTAAAGCATTTTCTGCCGGGCAGGACCTGGCCGAAGTTACAGACCCGTCAGGTCCGGGTATGCAAAGAATATTAAGTGAGCATTATAACCCTATTGTGACCAGGATAAGAAAATTGGAAAAACCAGTAGTGGCAGCGGTAAATGGAGTTGCTGCGGGTGCCGGTGCCAACATTGCTTTATGCTGTGATATCGCTGTTGCCGCTGAATCCGCCTCTTTTATCCAGGCTTTTTCAAAGATTGGCCTGATTCCGGACAGCGGCGGCACCCATACGCTTCCCCGTTTGATCGGCTGGCAAAAAGCATCTGCCCTGATGATGCTGGGTGAAAAGCTTTCTTCATCCGATGCTGAAAGAATCGGAATGATCTACAAAGTTTTCACTGATGAAACCTTTGTTGAAAACTCAAAAAATATCGCCGGGTACCTGGCCCAGATGCCCACCAAAGGGTTAGCTTATACCAAACAGGTTTTAAGCATGTCGTTCACTACCAGTTTTGAAGAGCAACTTCATGATGAAGATATATTTCAACAAAAGGCGGCACAAACCAAAGATTATAAAGAAGGCGTCAATGCCTTTTTGGAAAAAAGAAACCCGGTTTTTAAAGGAGAATAATTTATGAGTCAGGACAAATGGCAAATCGCCCAGCTAAATATTGCCACTATGCTGGGCAAGGATATTAATGACCCTGTGATGAAAGATTTCGTGGATCAACTGGCCGGCATTAATGCACTGGCAGAAGAAAGCCCTGGTTTTGTGTGGCGATTAAAATCAGATGCAGGCAACGCTACGGACTATAACCCCTATCACGACGAACGTATTATTGTAAACTTTTCCGTCTGGCGAGCGGTGGATGATCTTAAGAATTTTGTTTATAGGTCGGCGCATACCGCCGTCATGAAGGACCGGAAAAGGTGGTTTGAAAATTTCGGCAAAGCCTATTATGTACTTTGGAATATCCCTGCCGGTCATATACCATCCTTGGAAGAAGCCGTTGAGCGGCTGGCCTGCCTGCAGGAAAACGGGCCTACTGAATACGCTTTTGATTTTAAAAATATTTTTGAGCCGGTTTCAGTAATTTAAACATTGTATATGATAAATGACAACAGGGCAAAACAGGTAGTTGATAAAATGATGAGAGATGATCTTTTCAGCCAATGGCTGGGAATAGAAGTGTTGGAAATACGGGAAGGTTACAGCAAAATCAAAATGACCGTGAGAAGTGAAATGATCAACGGTTTTGGAATTGTTCATGGTGGTATTGCCTTTTCATTAGGCGATAGCTGTTTTGCTTTTGCCTGCAATAACAGGAACAACCTTTCAGTGGCCCTGGACACGGCGATTAATTTTACCAAACCTGTGCATGTCGGAGATGAGTTGACGGCCGAAGCAAAAGAAATACACAACGGAAAATCAACCGGTCTTTATCATATCAGTATTACCAACCAGCGGGATCACGTAGTGGCTTTTTTCAAGGGCACCTGTTTCAGAACCGGCAAGCATCTTATTTCATAAATAATCAAATGCCATTCCTGCTTTTTCTTCCAGTACCACGGCGGCATGATCCATTGATTCCTGCAGCGTAAACCTTTCGTCCTGCAAGGATATTATTTTTTTCAGCCCTATTTTTCCAGATTCATTTTCATCAATAGATGATATACCACAAATGGCGACGCAGGGAATTTGGTATTTGGTTGCCAGCGCCGCGATATGTCCAACTACTTTCCCTTCACTGGTCTGGTCATCGATCTTTCCTTCACCGGTGATCACCAGGTCAACCCCGGAAATGCTGTTTTCAATTTGGCTGGCGTTGATCACCAGTTCTGTTCCTTTAATGATCATTACGTCAAAGAAGGCCATCAGGCCGGCAGCAATACCACCTGCAGCGCCGGATCCGGGTATCTCAGAAACATCCTTTCCTTGCTGATCCATGATAATAGCTGCCAGGTTTTTTAATCCATTGTCGAGCGTTTCCACCTGCTCCCTGCCCGCTCCCTTCTGAGGCGCATATATATACGCAGCGCCCTGATTTCCAAACAAAATATTTTGAACATCATAGGCAATTTCAAATCGTATCGTTGGAATAAATGAAGGCGCCACTATCTTCCTGATGGACATAAGATTTTCGCCGGATGCTTTTAATTGACCGCCATCCTTGTCTATAAATTGAAACCCCAGCGCAGACAAAATGCCCGTCCCACCGTCGTTGGTGGCACTGCCTCCCAAACCAAGGATGATTTTTTCAGCACCTTTTTCAATCGCATGTTTAATTAATACACCTGTACCAAAAGTTGAGGTTACTAATGGATTGCGTTCTTCTTCCTTTAATAACACGAGTCCGCTGGCCACTGCCATTTCAATAATGGCCGTACGGCAACGGCTCTCCCATTGATACGCTGCCACGATATGCCTGTTCAGCGGGTCAACTGTATGACAGGACACGATTTCTGTTTTCAGGTAATAGGCAAGAACGGTAGCAAATCCATCTCCGCCGTCGGCCATGGGAAATTCAATCACGTCCGTTTCTTTTATTGCTTTCTTCAATCCCTTTGAAATAGCCCGGCAAGCCTCAAAACTGGTAAGGCTTCCTTTGAATTTATCCGGAGCAACTACAACCTTCATCGTTACAAATTACAAATTCAATTTGTTACCCGCATTTTGTCTTGGAAAAGATCACGACTTTTGAAATAAATGAAGCTCTATGGTCTATTCATTCAAAGGATTTACTCCTGTTATTCATAAAACCTCTTTTGTTCATCCGCAGGCTGCTGTAACAGGAAATGTACTGATCGGAAAAAATTGTTATGTCGGTCCCGGTGCAGCTATCCGGGGCGATTGGGGAAAAGTGGTCATGGAAGATGGTTGTAATGTACAGGAGAATTGTACGATTCATATGTTCCCGGGGTTGACTGTTCTGATCAAAGAAAACGGGCATATCGGTCATGGTGCGATCATTCATGGTGCCACGATTGGCAGGAATTGCCTGGTGGGAATGAACAGTGTCATAATGGATCATGCAGAACTCGGTGACGAGAGCATCGTGGGCGCCCTGACATTTATCAAAGAAGGTGAAAAAATTCCTCCGCGCAGCGTGGTCGCCGGTAATCCCGGAAAAATTATTAAGCAGGTAACAGATGGAATGCCTGGAAAACGAAGGGAACGGAATTATACCAATCGCTGCCGAAAGACATGCACTTGCAAAGCAAGCTCTGTGAACCGTTGACAGAGATACCACCCGGCCAGCCGCCGCAAGACAGTTTTTATACAAGTTGGAAACAGGCAAAAAAATAATTTTACCTTCAAACTCTTGCACATATGAATTTCCGGTATTAGTTTTACCCCCATTACAATTCCAATCCTCCCCAAAGCCCCAGCTTTAATCAGTCGTACCCAAATTCCTCCAGAAAACGCCTCCAAGTTTCACATCCTTTAAATGACCGTACCCAAATAATCAATTTATTATTTCTACCTGAATCGTAGATCCTGTCAATGCCGTGTCCATCCTCAGGGAAGCCAGTTTAATCTGTAAAACTGAAGTCTTTTTCTATACCCTAAACCCTAAGAGCATGAAACATTTCTACTTAATGTTGGTCATTGTATCAACATCCTTTGCGGCAAAGGCGCAAATTCCCATTCCAGCCACACCGGCACCGGGCAGCACCAGCAGCTGTACAACAAACAGCAATATTGATGTATGTCCACCGGGAAACAACACGGTCATCGGCACACACAGAAACGGAGTTTATAACCGCGGAAATTCAGCCAACCACCTTGGCACGAACGCCATATGGCGTTACCGGAACATGGCCACTGTAGGCACTGTTACGGTCAACGCGGAAGTTACGGTGGACGCTATTTCAAACGCTACCCTTGAAAATATCGACGATGATGGTGCTGTTGACCAGGCCGGTGTCTCCATCGCCAATTTTTTCGCCCCGCGAATCAGCCCCGATCAAAACCTGAATGGTACCAACCGCAGGGGATATGTACAGTTCACGATGAAATTCTATAAAAATTCATCTGGTACAAACAATGGGACTGATGCAGACTTTGCTACTTCGATCAGCCTGTTAAACCTGAATTATGTACACTATGACATAGATGGAAGTAATGCAGGTAACGTAAACACCGGATCGGCAGGAAGCTGGTTCCGTGAAACCGGCCTCGCACAAAAAATAAACGGTACCAATCCCCTGGTCTTGTCAAATGCAGTGACCGAACTGGTAGGTTATGAGTATACTGATGCTTCCGTCAATTGGACGGGGTTTGCAGGGACAGTGTTTGAAAGAGACGGGGTTTCCCGTTGCGCCCAGGTGGCTTCTTCTTTCTCCTACTCTACGGCCCAGCCAAGTTTAACGGTGCGCATGGGTTATGATTACAATGCCGGCAACAATGTAGGCAGACCCATTCGCCAATATGGATCACGATTGGGTTGTTTTAACTTCCCGTCCTTGTCTACATTGCCCGTTGACCTGGTAAGTTTTTCGGCATCCTATGCCAATCAACTGGCATCGCTCAAATGGGTATCGGAAAATGAAGTGAATTTTGAAAAATTTATTATAGAAAGGAGTGCTACCGGGAATGATTTTTCTATCATCGGAGAAAAAAGAGCTTCCGGCAGAACCGGCCGCAATAATTATGAATTCGATGATGATATCACCAATGCGACCGGATCTATTTTTTATTACCGGTTAAAAATGCTTGACATCGACGGTAAGTTCACTTACAGCCCGATCGTCATGGTAAAAAAAGAAGCCAAAACGATCAATGGCATCACGATCAGTCCGAACCCGATCGTTAACGGCGCGACCAGTGTTCGCTTTGCAGCGTCACGCCCCACTACGGTCGATTTCAAAGTGATGGATATTTCGGGAAAAGCTGTCCTGCAACAAAAAAGCAAGGCATATGATGGTAATAATACGATCACCATTCATAGCCTGGACAAACTAAAACCCGGCACTTATGTTCTGCAAATGCTGAACGATGGTGAGTCCTCCGTAATTAAATTTTCAGTAACCCACTGAGTTACAAAATAATGCTCAGGGTTTTTATACCTAGCCCCTCCAGCCCATGTGCGGAGGGGTTTTTTTTTGATCCGCCCGTCACGGTAAAACACAGCCTTTTGTCAAAAAGAAATTCTTTGACAAAGAGATTCTTTGTAACTTAATAGACCGAACAATCATTTAAGTCAAATTTTAGTTTATGAGAAAAGTTTTACCCTGCCTCCTCGTTAGTTTTTTTTCCGCATTTTATGCCAACAGCCAGACAGACCGGTTTGCGTATGCAATTACCGACGTCAATAAAGAAGGAGCCAACTGGAGCTTCCTGAGAAGAATAGACCTGAAGACCGGTGCTTTCAGTGAAGTGGTCCTGAATGGCAGTGATGCATCAGCCCTGCCTTATGACGATGCCACCAAAAGACAATTGCTGGAACCATTAAAAGACGCCCGGTTTGGCAACACGGCCAATGCCGCTTTCGGGACCGGTGTTGCCGCGATCGCATTGGACAAAAGGAATAACCGGCTCTATTATACGCCGATGTTTATTGACCAGCTTCGCTACATCGATCTTAAAACGATGAAAGTGTATTTTGTCACCAGCTTTGAATTTACCGGTATAAAAACAAAAGCCACCGATCAAAGTAATATCGTTACCCGTATGGCTATCGGTGACGATGGAAAAGGATATGCCTTAACAAACGATGCCAATCATCTTTTGCAGTTCACTACCGGGAAAAAGATAAGCGTCATCGATATGGGAGCGCTGGTGGACGACCCAACTAACAAAACTGTTTCAATTCATAATTCCTGTAACAGTTTCGGCGGCGACATGATAGCCGACGATGATGGTAATTTATATCTCTTTTCAAACAGAACGAACGTCTTTAAAATAAATATAGCTTCGAAAATGGCAACCCATTTAGGAACGGTTTCGGGTATACCCGCGACTTATACCATCAATGGCTCTGCGGTTGACAACAAAAACCAGGTGCTTATTTCCAGCGCCGTGGACAACAGCAGTATCTACACCGTAGATATCAAAACACTTAACGCCACTCCTGTAAAATCTGCGGGAGCCTGGCGTACGGCCGATCTTGCTACCTCCAATCTTTTGGCGACAAGGAAGAGTTTTCCCTTTGTCAGGCTAATCAAAACAATAGAGGCAAGCGATGATGGAAGAGTGCAATTGTTCCCGAACCCGGTAACCAATAACCAGTTTACCATCCAATTTAATATTGCTGAAGGAAATTATACCGTGCAGGTTAAAGATGTATTAGGCCGGCAAATAGCCCGGACAAAAACAAACATCAAAGGGGAAGGCCAAACGGAAAATTTCCAGCTTCCCGCGCTGTCAGGTAAAGGCTTCTACCTGGTAACAATAACAGATCAGAATAATAAAACCATATTTACCAAGAAAGTGCTTGTGCAATAACAGCCAGGTTTCAAACTGTTCAATTAAAAAGCCCATAGACTTTATCTCTATGGGCTTTTTAAATTTATTTCGGCCAGGTCAATCCTGGAAATTCTTTATTTTATTGTAAAGTGTCTTCCTGTCTATTTTTAATACTTCGGCGGCCTTCTTTTTATTAAAATTGACTTGTTGCAGTACAGCCATGATCGTTTCATATTCCGCTTTACTGGCGGCGTCTTTCAGATCAAGTTCTTTTTTAGGTGAAGAAGAAGCCATGGACACCGGTTTCTGATCTATATTGTTATGTTCCGGTAATGGGTCGGTATTGGTTATCTCCCATGGCAAAGAGCTGGCGTTTATCTTTTCCCCGGGTGGCGTCAACAGCACGGCCCGGCGAACGACATTTCTAAATTCTCTCAGGTTGCCCGGCCAAGTATACTGCAAAAAGGTCTGGAGAACATTATCTTCAAAACCTACCACTTCCTTTTCCAGTTCAATATTTGTCTTTGCCAGGAAAAACTCGGCAAAAAGCAGGATATCGTCTTTACGGCTTCTGAGCGAAGGGAGGTTTATTGAAAACTCGTTGAAACGATGGTAAAGATCTTCACGGAATTTTCCTTTACGGTAAGCATCCTGTAGATTTTCATTCGAGGCAACGATCAGCCTTACATCCACATTTGTTTCTTTATTACCGCCTACTCTTTTGAATTTTCTTTCCTGGATAACACGAAGCAAGGTGGCCTGCACATCAAGTGAAAGATTGGCTACTTCGTCAAGAAACAAAGTACCGCCGTCCGCCAGTTCGAAATGGCCTTCCTTATCCTGCAAAGCGCCGGTAAAAGCACCTTTTACATGGCCGAATAATTCACTGCCGGCTAATTCTTTTGAAAGTGTACCACAATCCATTGCTATAAATGGCTTATCGCTTCGGCTGCTCAGGCTGTGAATCGTTTTCGCAATCACTTCTTTGCCGGTCCCGCTTTCGCCATATAGAATCACGCTGTAGTTTGTTCCTGCAACGATATTTATCTGGTCGTACAAGGCCTTGGTGGCCGGTGCCTTACCCATCATAAATTCTTCGTTGGGGTAATTGGCTTTAGATGGAGTTTTACGTTTGTACCCGTCGGCTGCTGATTCGGTACTCGTTCCTGCAGAGGCTGGCTGCTGGATGGCTTTATTTAAAACACTTAATACTTCGTCAGGGATCAATGGTTTTACGATATAATCAAATGCTCCCAGTTTAATAACTTCCACGGCTGTTTTGATATCGGAATAACCGGTGATCATCAATACTTTTATGGCCGGGTTTTCCTGTCTTAGCGCTGTCAATACTTTAATACCTTCCATATCGCCGAGGCGGTAATCACATATCACCAGGTCAAACTTGCCTGCAGCAAACTTGGCGATACCCTTACTGCCCGAATGGGCCATGTCTATCTCATAACCATTTTTGGAAAGAAACCTTCCCAATAGTGTACATAAATCCAAATCGTCGTCGATAATGAGGATTTTTTTGCTCATAAACTGGTAAAATTGAAGTGAATGAAATTAGTCAATTTTTTCTGTATAAATTGGATATATGCGCAAATCATGCCGGACTTCCGGCATTTCACAAAACTGCAACTAGCCATTTCATATTTGGCAATAAAATTGATTCTAAATTAACGTGATAAGTAACAGTGCAATAGCTAATACCCCCGCCACGCTGATGGGAGATGAATTCCAAAAAAAGTCGCCAGTACTGATAATCGACGATGAGGTCGATATTTGTTATTTGCTGAAAGGCATCATGAGGTTGAGAAATATCGAGGCCGATTATGTGACAAGCCTAGCTGAAGCTGAAATTAAGTTGCAAAAGGCTAATCCATCGGTGATTTTCCTCGATAACCACCTGTCTGACGGTATGGGAATGGACCAGGTTCGCCGGTTCAAAAAAGATTATCCTTCCGCCGTGATCGTCATGATCACCGCACACGATACTCCTTCTGACCGCGCTAAAGCATACCAGGAGGGAGTAGACTATTTTATTGGCAAACCTTTCAGCCGTGAAATTATTTTTAAAACGCTTGAAAAAATTGATTTAAGCTGATTTTTGAAGTGTAGAATAAATTCCCCATTATTCTAATTTTTCGAGGGTAAATTAAGCGTTATGATAAAAGTTGAGCCTTTTCCAGGATGGCTTTTGACACTGATAGTTCCTTTGTGATTTAAGATGATATTCTGGGTATTGGTCAGGCCAAGTCCATTTCCCCTGACTTTCTTGGTAAAATAGGGTTCAAAAAGCTTTTGGATCGTTTCGTCATCCATACCCATACCATTATCACTGATTTCAACCACGCATTTATAGCCCTGTTCCGCGGTGGTTATTGATAGTATCCCGTTGTCTTTTTCCATCGCTTCGATGGCGTTTACAATGATATTCAGGAAAGCCAGTCTAATCTTTTCCTTATCCACCACGAGTGCGCAGGGGTTTTCGTCAAAATGCTTCTCCACCCGGATATGCTTTAGCTCAATGCGGTCACGGGCAAGTTCCAATGCCTCGTTCATGATATCTTCAACTGTAGCGGACGTATACTCCAGGTGTTCAAACCTGGTCGAGTTGAGCAGGTCGGCAACCAGTTGATTAATGCGACTTACATTGCGACCGATCATATCCAGCAACAAATCACCTTCCTCGTTCTTGGCGGATATTTCCTTCAATTGCTCCGATGCCAGGGAAATATTGGTCAGCGGGTTTCTGACTTCATGAGCGATGGTGCGGGCGATGCGGCCCGTAGCCGCAAACTTTTCAATGCTTCTCAATTCTTCCAGTTCAGCATTCGCCTGGTTTAGGTCGTTTACCCGTTTCTCCAACTCCATACTGTAGATCGCAGCATACCGGTCGGCTTCTTCCTTGGCTTTGTTTTCCCTGTTGTAAGTGATCAGTGAATAAAAAATGGTGATGAGAGCCGTTAACAGTGAAATCACAGCAAGGACGGAAGTGCTGCTGAAAAACTGGTCCAGCTTACTGGTGCGATTATTCATCAAAACCTGCTCATCCTGTTTTAATTGCTCCAACAGTCGCCTGATATTGTCCATCACCAGCCTGTTAGCCTCACGCGAAGAGAGTATGTCTTCCGTGATGACGAATCCACCTCTTTGAAAATTGGTCATGAACGTTGACAAATCGGACAGCCTTTTGTCAATCATCTTTCCCAGCGTATCCAACTTTGGTTTGTAGGATCTGTTGTCAGCGGTAAGGAGTAGAAGTTGCTGAAATAAGGCCACCACTTTTTTCGAGCCGGTATTATAAGGTTTCAAAAAACGCACATCCTTGGTAATCGCATATCCCCTGACACCTGTTTCCGCGTCGGTTATTTCAGACTTAATAGATTCCAGGTTGTTGATCACATCATAGGAATGAGAAACTCTTTCGGCTTCTCTGGCCAGTTTATTTATTATAAAAAAAATGAGAAAATAGCAGACAAGCAAAGTGAGAAAAGCAATGATATAGCCCCACCTGTTTCTAATTTTCAGCGATATATCCATGAATTAAAAAAGTTTCTGTTATACAGAAACTTTTGGTCAATATACATTATTAAACGGTACCGCGGAAAACTCGTTGAAACACCCAGGCTAGTCACCAATGGGTTGAGGCTTCGGCGTCAAAATTATTCCCTGCATTAGAGAAAGAGCAGCCGAAATAAACAAAAAATGGATAACTGTTCCGGCATTAAAGATAAAATACCCCAATATCCAGGCGACGGCAAGCAAGGCTGCTATGATAAAAAATGCAAGTTTCATTGACGTTTATTTTTGATCAGTTCTTTCCGGGTTCTTCCTGCAATCCGGTAAATGAATTATTTGTTACATTAGAAAAAATGGTGCCAGTCCGATTAGCCTCTGGCGAATGACTGCCAGCGATCTTTAAAGAAAAAGGGTTTACACCCGGCTACCTGCGTATAATTTCCCCGTAAACCAATCGTCGCAAAATAACCTGTATCGTATAAACCAATAGTATTTAAACACTTTCTCAATGCCCGGCTTCTATAATACTTCAAGTACCGGAAGTTAGCGTTGCAATTACTTTTTCCTTCGTACAGAGAGTGGCAAATATTTTCAGGTATAAAAATACCCTCTATGGGAAACGGCAACCCCTCATTTTGTTTGCTAATTGAAAATCTACAAGAACATGGTTGCCGGAAATACACTTTCCTTTCTGAAAAATGAATACTCTTCCACCAGGTAAACCAACCGCGTATTGGCAAATAATATTTCACCCCGCGAACACCAACGACTAAGGAACTGGAAGAACGCTTTTGAGAAAAGTACTAATAACGGAAGAAAGTTGCGCCGGATGGAAATGATTTGGGAGATTATAATTAAAAACGGCAGCTGCGCGTAATGCATTTTGCAGATCAAACTCACCCTGTGGTATGCATAGCGCAATATTTTTTCCTGCCAGGTATTTCGCCAGGTACTCCTGCTCTGTTTGTCCCGGGGTAGGAATTAGAATGGATTGTTTTTCCAGGATAGCAATATCCATGATGGTAGAGTAGCCGGCGCGGCTGATGATATACTCGGCCTTTTGCATTTCCTTATTCATTTCCCCGGTGGGAAGGTGATTGTAAAACCGCAGGTCATTGGTTGAAGGAATAATATTTTTTTCGCCGGGTAATCCTCTTACAATCGTGGCAGTGCCTGGATAATGTCCAATGCCCTGAACGATTTTATTTTCAAGAATGGTTCGTTGGGGCTCCGGGCCAGACAGCGAAATGAACAAATGATTTTTTGTTACTGTTTCTTTTCCTTTCATTAACCTCGACAAGGGATGCAGGTACCTGACAGGAATAGAAGGCAGGGAAAGAGGATGAGATAATTGCCCGGCCAGTCCATCCCCAGATTCTTCATCGGGCACCCAGCATTCAGTAAACCGGTTGATGAAACGATAATTCGTTTTTTGCAATATCCGCTCACTCCATTTTCCAAAAGGACTTTTGATGGCCAGTTGGTGGGTTATGAAAATGCAGGGAATGTCCGCATGATGTAAACCGTATCGATTGTCGGAAACAACGGCATCGAACTGGTATCTTTTCACCATCTCCTTCAACCATTGATTTTCTTTCCGTATAGATGACATCAGTCCCGGCAACTGGCGGATCATACCGGAAACCAGTGCTCTCGCCGACCTACCGTATTTCACCCTATACCCCCGCAGGTATAAAAACGGGAGATCGGGAAACTCCTTTTTTAATAAAATTTCCTGCGGACCCTCGCCGGCCAGCCAAACATCGATATCCTGGCGAAGCAGTTCATAAATGACAGGGATACAGCGGGTAGCATGCCCAAGTCCCCAGTCGAGGGGCGCAACCAGTATGCGCCCGGAGCCCTTTTTCCGGTCAACCGGGTGATGATTCATGTTAATTTTTCTGTTTTTTCACCCAAAAGCATACTATATTGTTTGTAAAATAGTTTTAATTTAGAATTCTGAATATGAAAAACATTAATAAAATGACTTTATTGCTATTGCTGGCAGGGATGATCTTTCTTTCCGCCTGTAGTCGCAATTATTATTCCGGTTCGGGCAAGGGCAGCAGTTGTGGTTGCCCAAGTCATAAAGGGATGTCGGGTTATTAAAAGCTAGTGTACGATGAAAATGCCAAATCGCGATTTGTTAGTCTTATTGAAAAGCGAGTTCATGAGCCAAAAAGCTATTGAACTGGAGGTCGAATGCCTGAATGATATGTTGCGTTGCACTGAATCCGATGAACAATTTTGCAAGGCACATGAACTGGTTGACCGTAATCGCATAACTGCCAATCCAAAAAAATTATTGAAAGCAATCCGGTATACCGAGCTGAAACAATTTCGCTTCCTCATTAATAAGAATTGATTTACCTAACATAACTGAACAAAAGGAGAGAACATGTTCTCTCCTTTTTTTTGAGCATCGTTGCATCATTCGCGACAGCGGTTTACTCAACGTAATCTTTTCAATGCTTCTTTTAGTTTGTCCAGCATTTCGCCAATCTCTTCTTTTTTGCAGGTGCCCACGCTAAGTCGATACCACGCAGAACTCTTATCGGCGCCAAAAGCGTAAAATGGAACAACCGCCAGCTTGGCCTCATTCAAAATATAATCCGTAACGGCAGCCTGGTCTTTTAACTGATCACCGTTGGCTGTCTTTCTGCCCGCCAGGTCAATACTAATGGTGAGATAAATCGCAGCTTCAGGAGCGATGGCATCAACCGGAAGGCCTTCCATTTTTAAAGCCATCAATCCCTCATAAATCTGGCGGAGCCTTTCTTCAATTTCCTTTTTAAAATGGACCAGGTATTTATTGATCGCCTCGCGATTGCCAAGATAATAAGCCACTGCCTTTTGTTCAGCCATCGGTGCCCACGCTCCCAGGTGCGTAAGTATGGCTTTCATTTTATTAATGATGGAGGCGGGGCCAAAGCTCCATCCTACCCTGACGCCTGTTGCCGCAAAGACCTTGCTGATCGCATCAATGAAAATAGTATACTGGCGCATTTCGGCCCGTAAGGACACCGGGTTATAATGCCTGATGTCGCCATAGGTTAAATGCCAGTACATCTGGTCATACATAACAAACAACTTTTTTTCATTTTCACCACGACGTTTATTTTCTTCCAGCACCAGGTCACAAATAGCTTCAAGGTCCTGTTTTTTAAAAGTAGTGCCTGTCGGATTTTGGGGTGAGCACAGGGCGATCAGCGTTGCTTCCTTTACAAATGGCCGAATATCTTCGGCGCAAGGCATAAAATTATTTTCGGGCTTCGCTGTTACCACTATATGTTCACCTCCCACAAAATGGGTATAATGATTATTGTTCCAGCTGGGTACTGCATAAATGATCTTGTCGCCTTTATCACAAATGGCCCGGAACACGGCATAGATCAAGGGCCGCCCGCCGGAAGCAACTAATACCTCGTTCAATCCGTAGTCAAGATCCTCGGTGTCTTTTGTAAAAGAAACGATAGCTTCCCGGAGATCAAGGTTTCCTTCCGCAGCAGGATAGTTAGTAAAATGCCTGCGGTAAGCTTCAACGATGGCATCTTCGAGCTCTTTGGGAATAGGGAATATAGCGGGATCAAAGTCGCCTACTGTAAAATTATAAATGTGTTCTCCCTGGCGGATCTTCTCCCGAATTTCTCCACCCAGTTTTACAATCTCAGAACCAATTAATGTCTCGGAAAGATGCGACAATTTCATATGTTTCGGTTTAATTAACAGCACAGGCAAGTGTACCTGGCGACCCCGCAAAAGTAAATGATTACAAGAGATGACAAGGCAACACCCGAAGGATGGCGAGATACAACGGTAGTAAAAAGCAAAGCTGCGGGACGATCCCGCAGCTTTGGCCAATATCGAACAATACTAAAAAATGGTTAGTCACGGTGGTGACGGCCATGGCCATGACCACGATCCCCTTTGTATTTCTTGTAATGATTACCCTCGTTTCCGCGGTAGCCGCCGTATTTGATTTTGTGACGGCCATAGTACCGGTATGCTCTCGGTTCATTGATCACCACTTTATGGCCCCTGTACAGATCATAATGCCTGTATGCCACCGGCAGATGCGCTGAAAACACCCAATTACCACCGGAGATATAAACGAACTGATGGCGCGGCACATAGTAGTAACATTCGATGTCGGGGAGATAATAATATTCAACATAGTCATAACCGCGGGGACCCCATTCGGGCTGTGAGCCTACATTAACGTTCACATTTACCCTTACCTGGGCGGTGACACGGGAAGGTAAAAATGAGATGACCAGGAAGGTGATGGCGGACAAAATAATAGTTTTCATAAAGGGCGTTTAGTTTACGGTAAAATTTCAAAGACAATGCCGTTTCCGGTTAGAAAATGGTTAAGAACATAAGATATTGACCCCGTTAATTAGTAGATCTACGAAATAAAAAAGCCCTTTTGGGGAAAAGGGCTATTATTACATTAGGCATGTTTACAGCATCAGGGTTTTTCATTATAATTTTTCTCAGCCGCTTTTGCTTTCGCAAAATCCAATACCACGCCATTGATACAATAACGTAAGCCGGTTGGTGGCGGTCCATCATTGAATACATGTCCCAGGTGCGATTTGCACCGCCCGCACTGCACTTCCGTTCTTGTCATACCGTGAGAATTGTCGGGCGTGTAAATGATACTGCCTTTACTGACAGGCTCATAAAAACTTGGCCATCCGCAACCGCTTTCAAACTTTGTGTCGCTTTTAAATAACGCATTGCCGCATACGGCACAATAATACGTTCCTTTTTCTGTCAGGCTTTCATACGGGCTTGTCCAGGGTCTTTCCGTTCCTTTTTGCCTGGCAACCGAATACACGTCCCGCGGCAATATTTTTTCCCACTCCGTTTCGCTGATATTTACTTTCGATGTATCAGTATTTGAGTAAAACGGATGTTTTTTCTGACTGCTGTCCATGTTTTCTTTTTTTATAGTAGGTGAACCTGATTGGGAATAACTGCATTGCTGCAGCAAACCAGCCATTAATACAAGTAATAAAAATCTGTTTATCGCCATACCTTATTTGTTTAACAAATTTACGATAAGCTTGTTTGGTCGGTTTGTCGGGACGCTGATATATTGCCAGGGTTAACAAATCATTGGGCAAATCAAATTTTCAATCTAAAACTGGCTCGTTGGGGATTATTAAGCCCGGTACGTTATATTTGTTTTTCATCAAGATTAGCTGGCGATTATGTTTAATATAATCCTCTTTGGCCCTCCGGGTAGCGGAAAAGGCACACAATCGGAAAAATTAATCGATAAGTATGGGTTGGTGCATCTGTCCACTGGTGACCTGCTTCGCAAAGAAAGACAGCTAAAGACGCCGTTAGGTATTGAAGCACAGCAATTTGTAGACAAAGGCCAATTGGTTCCCGATGAAGTGGTCATCGGAATGATCAGTTCAGCGCTGGATGACAATGCAGAAGCAAGAGGATTTCTCTTCGACGGCTTCCCGCGAACAGTGGCACAGGCGGAAGCATTGGACAAATTGCTTGAATTGAAAAAATCATCAATTGCCCTGGTTCTTTTTTTGGACGTAAATGAAGAAGAGCTGATCAAACGCCTGGTCAACCGCGGAAAAACCTCGGGCCGCACTGACGATGCAGATGAAAATATTCAACGCAAAAGGCAGGATGTTTATAAAAATGAAACGCTGCCGGTGGCTGCCCATTATGCCCGGTCGAAAAAAGTCGTTAATGTAAATGGTATCGGCGGCATCGATGATATCTTCTCAAGACTATCGGCCCAGATCGATAAAAAAATTAAATAATAAACTACCCCGCCCCGAAACTTAATAATAATCCGGGCCATTGACCGCAGGGGTGTCTATTTGTTATTGCCATCTGCATTAAAGCAGGTCGCAACGTTGTTACATGAGTTTTGAAAAAGAAAATTTTCTTCGTACAAAGCTGGTTCGCTACCTGCAGCAGCTTGATCCGGCAGCGCCTCCAAAATGGGGCAGGATGAGTGCGCAGCAAATGATAGAGCATTTTGCCGGTGATGCTATTCGTAATGCCAGCGGCAGGCTGAAGATTGCTGATATTATCACTCCTCCGGGCAACCTGCAAAAGATGAGAGATTTTATGATGAGTGATAAACCTTTTAAAGAAAATACAAAAAATATTCTTTTAGGTGAAGAGCCTGCTCCCCTGAGATATAAAACGTACCAGGGGGCTATTGGTGCCCTGCAACAGGAATTGATTTATTTTTTCGAGGCTTTTGAGCATGATCATGGGCTCATCACCCGAAATCCCTTTTTTGGCGATCTTAATTTTGAACAAAACGTCCAATTGCTCCATAAACATGCACTCCACCACCTTCGCCAATTCGGAGTAGAACCGCTTGACGCCTAAAACCCGTCTTTAAGCACTGAATCTGCATGCTGCAGGCCATTCAGAATATTTTCTTTCACTTTGGACACTTTCAATTTTTCGGATAACAGGTATTTAACTCTCTCTTCCATTTGCATGCTGTTAATGGCCGAATCACCCTTCAGTTCTCTCATCCATTTATCCATGGCGGTCTCGGCATAGCTCAGCTGTTGCTGAAGACTGTCCAGTTTCACTTTTAACGGTTCAGCAGCATGGCGTGCTTTCGCCGGGAGTTTTGATATTGAATCGAGCAAGCGCCGGGCCGTTTGTTCAGCTTTGGTAAGTTTAAACATTTTAGACATGCCGATATTGTGGTCATCGTTAAGGGATTTAGACAGGCTGTCAGCCTGTGTCCTGGGTTCACTGCCGGGCCCATAAGCCTTGTTGTCGTTGGCGGCCTCGTTGCAGGACACCATACCCAGGGTAACAAGCAAACCCAAATATAGAAGAGCATTTTTCATACTTCAGTAATTACAAATAAGTCGCAAAGATAGTCGCTGTTTTTTTTAAGTATTACTGAACTTATAAAGGCAATTTTTGGTTTTCGACTAATTTCGTCATTAATTAATGAATGATCCTGGTATGAAGAAACTGGAGAACTATATTACGGGTAAATGGATAACGGGAGACGGCGATGGTCAAATTCTATATAACGCAGTCAATGGTGAAACCATTGCGGCCGCCACTACCAGCGGGCTGGACTTTAAAAGTATTGTTGAATACGGGAGAAAGGTTGGCAACCCGGCGCTTCGGAAAATGACTTTTCATGAAAGAGGCAATATGCTTAAATCGTTAGCCCTTCATCTAAGGGAACACCTTGAAAAGTTTTATGCAATAAGTTACCAGACCGGTGCCACCAGGGCAGACAGCTGGGTAGATATCGAAGGTGGTATCGGAAATTTATTTGCCAATGCCTCCCTGCGAAGAAAATTCCCTGATGAATCATTTTGTATCGACGGGGAATCGCATAACCTCGGCAGGCAACAAACTTTTATGGGCACCCATCTATTGGTTCCAAAGGAGGGTGTGGCGATTCATATCAATGCCTTTAATTTCCCGGTCTGGGGCATGCTTGAAAAAATCGCGGTGAATTTACTAGCGGGAGTTCCGGCCATCGTAAAACCCGCGTCGGTTACGTGTTATTTGACCGAGGCAGTGGTAAAAGAAATTATTTCCTCTAATATCTTACCCCAGGGAGCTTTGCAGCTGATCTGCGGAAATGCCGGAGACCTGCTGGAACATGTCGGCTCACAGGATATCATAACCTTTACGGGTTCGGCTTCTACCGGCTTAAAATTAAGATCCAATCCAAAAATACTGAGCGAGTCTGTTCCCTTTACCATGGAAGCCGATTCACTGAATTGTATTGTACTGGGTGATGATGTCACACCGGGTTTACCTGAATGGGATATATTTATCAGGGAAGTGAGAAAAGAAATGACCAGCAAAGCTGGTCAGAAATGCACGGCCATCCGGAGGATATTTGCACCGGAAAATAAAATGGAAGATGTTTGGAAAGCTATCATAGCCACCCTGCAACAAACTACTATTGGCAATCCACTGAATGAAAAAGTGAGAATGGGTTCCCTGGCCGGGCAAAGCCAGCGGGACGAGGTGAAAATGCAGGTCAGCAAATTACTGGCTTCTTCGCAGCTTATTTATGGTTCAATGGATAGTGTAGAAGTAATAGATGCCGACGCACGTAAAGGAGCTTTTATTTCCCCCTTATTATTATTAAACGAAAAGCCCTTTGCCAGCAATGAAGCGCATGAAGTGGAAGCCTTTGGCCCGGTCAGTACCATCATGCCTTATAAGAACATGGAAGAGGCCATTGAACTAAGCAAAAAAGGAAAAGGTTCGTTGTGCACTTCCATTGTAACGTCAGATGATAAAAAAGCTAAGCAATACGTGCTTGGTGCTGCATCTCACCATGGGAGAATCCTGGTCTTAAATGCAACCTGTGCAAAAGAAAGCACCGGGCATGGTTCTCCCCTGCCATTATTGGTACATGGAGGACCGGGAAGAGCAGGTGGCGGCGAAGAAATGGGTGGTATCCGCGGAGTCAAACATTATATGCAACGGGTAGCTTTGCAGGGCTCCCCCACAACGATCACTGCGATCACCAATGTTTACCAGCCGCATGCTAAGGGAAAGGAACCGGGCAAACATCCTTTCAAAAAATACTTTGAAGAATTGGAGATCGGTGACCAGTTGGTGACTGCAAAAAGACTCATCACGGCAGGAGATATTGATCGCTTTGCGGATCTGAGCGGTGATCATTTTTATGCGCATATCAAAACCACTAATTTTACGGATACAATGTTTGAACAGCAGGTAGCACATGGGTATTTTATTATGAGTGCTGCCGCAGGATTGTTTGTAGACAGCTATGAAAAAAATCCTGTGCTACTGAATTACGGAATCGACGAATTGCGGTTTACCAAACCGGTTTATCCCGGTGCCGAGATCCATATCCGCTTTACCTGCAAGGAAAAGCTGCCCCAGGATCCGAAAGATGAAAAAGACATACCCAAAGGAATTGTAAAATGGCTGGTAGAAATATTAGACGACTCTGACGAACCGGTAGTAGGTATCGCAACAATATTAACCATGGTAAAAAGAAAATAGTATGATCACCGAAGTCAATGAAGGGTATGTTCAATCAGAGTTCCACAATGGAATAACGACCATCGAATTTTTTCATCCGCAAAGCAATTCTTTGCCCGGAAAATTACTGGAAGAACTGGCGAATTTCATTCATGGGGCCGGTAATGACGACCTGACGAAAGTGGTGATACTAAGATCAGCGGGTGAGAAAGCTTTTTGCTCCGGCGCTTCCTTTGATGAATTGAAAGCAATTAAAAATAAAGAAGAGGGATTGCAGTTCTTCAGCGGTTTTGCCCATGTGATCAATGCGATGCGTACCTGCCCTAAATTTATCATTGGTCGGATACATGGCAAATGTGTGGGCGGCGGCATCGGATTGGCATCGGCCGTTGATTATGCCATAGCACTTGAAACCGTTGAAGTAAAACTGAGCGAGCTGGCGATTGGGATCGGTCCTTTTGTCGTTGGACCGGCAGTAGAAAGGAAGATCGGACTTTCTGCCTTCACCCAATTGGCCATTGATGCGACGATGTGGCGCAACAGTGACTGGGCAAGAAGAAAAGGGTTGTTTGCCGAACTTCATCCGGATACAGAAGTAATGGATGAATCAATTCGTCGCCTGGCGGATACACTTATGCATTCGAGTCCTGAAGCAATGATGGAAATGAAAAAAATGTTTTGGAAAGGAACAGAACATTGGGATAAATTATTAATTGAAAGGGCTGCTATCAGCGGCCGGCTGGTATTAAGTGAGTTTACAAAAAAAGCCATTGAAAAGTTCAAAGCAAAGAATTAGCACCGCGTCGAATAAAATGGTCAGCAAGAAAGAAGACTTAAGATTTCATAAAGAAAACTTTTCCGGGCTTTGCGATCTGCTGTCAAAAAAAGACCGGCATTTTAAAGCAATCATCAGTCAACATGGCTATCCTCCCATGTGGAGAAGACCCAACACTTTTCAAACACTTATATTAACCATTTTAGAACAACAGGTATCGCTCGCCTCGGCCTACGCGGCCTTCCGAAAATTAAAGCAGAAGATTAGTTTTGTAACACCGGCTAAGGTGCTTTTGCTTTCCGATGAAGAATTACGGTCCTGTTACTTCAGCCGCCAAAAGATCATTTATGCAAGGGAACTGGCCAATGCTATCAGGACCGGCCAACTCAATCTCCGGAAGCTTTCGCTGGCCGACGAATCAACGATACGCACCGAGCTTAAAAAAATAAAAGGTATTGGCGACTGGACAGTGGACGTTTACCTTATGCATGCCTTGCAACGAACCGACTTGTTTCCCCTTGGCGATATTGCCCTCGTCAATAGCCTGAAAGAAGTAAAGCAATTGCCCGCTGCAGTTACAAAAGAAAAAATGCTGGAAATAGCCGAATCATGGCGTCCTTACCGCACCATTGCTTCGATGATACTCTGGCACGCCTATATAAAAAAAAGAGGAATAAAACTGCAGGGCTAATAAGTTTGCCTGTAAAAATCTCACCTCGGCAATTGGCATTCGAAGAATAAGGCAGAGACAAAACCATTGTTTCTGCATTTCACTGGCCGGGTCAAATATTCAAACCGCCACAAACACTGATCGTTTGTCCTGTAATGTAGGAACCCATGTCAGATGCCAGGAATAAGGTCGTGTTGGCTATATCTTCCGCGCTGGCAAAACGACCCAGGGGTATGCCTGCTTTATATTTCTCACCTGCTTCACCTTCCTTGAGATAAGAGGTCATATCTGTTTCCACAAAACCAGGTGCGATGGCGTTACAACGGATATTACGGCTTCCCAATTCTTTGGCTACGCTCTTGGTAAATCCGATAATGGCTGCTTTACTGGCCGCATAGCTGCTTTGACCGGCATTCCCCATTTCACCAATCACTGAACTCATATTGATGATCGCACCATTCCTTGCCTTCATCATGGGCTTGATCACCTGCTTGGTCATATAAAATACGCTGTTCAGGTTGACTTTAATTACCTCATCCCACTGATCGGGGCTCATACGCAGCAGCAGGTTATCTTTAGAAATACCGGCATTGTTGACACAGATATCGACGCTCCCAAATTCCTTTAATACATTATTTACAAATACCTCGCATTGCGCAAAATCGCCGGCATTGCTCTGGTAGCCTTTTGCTTTCACGCCCATTGCCTTTAATTTTTCTTCCAGCGCCGATGCTTTTTCTGCGCTGCTATCACTGACAAAACTGAAGGCAACCGTAGCCCCGTGGCCGGCGAATTTTAAAGCTATGGCTTCCCCAATACCCCGGGCAGCACCCGTAATGATGGCAACTTTTCCTTCTAATAATTTCATGCGACGATTATTTTATGCTCAGCAAAAATAAGCTAAACAACTATGCTGAAGAGAATTCAGGAGTTTGTTATTGACAGGATTTCCTCTAAATATTTTCTTTCGTTGCTTAGCCTTGGCACTTTATGTTGTCCACCCAGTTTACCCTTGTTGTGCAACCAGCTATTGAATGTTCCTTTTTTCAATGAATGCAGCACCGGCAATCCAAGAGCAATATCCTTATGCCGTTTCGCCTCGTAGTCGCTATTGATACTTTTTAATGCCGAATCAAGTTCCCTGGCATATACATTCAGATCATCCGGTTCTTTTTCAAATTCTATAAGCCATTCATGGGCCCCATTGGCGCTATCGGAAAAATAAACCGGTGCGGCCGTATAATCATTAACGATCGCCCCGGTTTTTTCACAGGCGATGGCAATTGCCTTATCTGAATTATCAACAATCACTTCTTCGCCAAATGCATTTATATAATGCTTTAATCGTCCTGAAACTTTTACCCTGAATGGTTTCAGCGAAGTAAACTGGATCGTATCGCCTACCAGGTACCGCCATAGACCTCCATTCGTACTGATGATGAGTGCGTAGTTCTTTCCCATCTCGACATCCTGCAGGCTGATGGTCTGGGGATGTTTCTTGCCGTACTCGCCCACCGGCATAAACTCCATAAAAATACCATGATCGGTAAAAAGCAGCATACCGTCGTCACCGGGATTTTCCTGCGCCGCAAAGAAACCTTCGCTGGCATTATACATTTCGATATAGTTGATCTTTTTCCCAATGATCTTTTGAAATTGCTCTTTATAAGGGGTGAATGAAACGCCCCCGTGCATATATAATTCAAGACCCGGCCACACTTCAGACATGTTCTTTTTACCGGTGATCTCTAAAATGCGCTTGAACAAGACCAATGTCCAGGTAGGCACACCCGAAATGGATGTTACGTTTTCCCTGATCGTGCTTTTTGCCAGTTTCTCAATTTTGCTTTCCCACTCATCCATCAGCGCAATGCTCAGGTCCGGTGTACGCAGCCAATGACCCCAAAAAGGAGTATTCTGCAGCAATACAGCACTGAGATCGCCATACTGGGCTTCGTTATTCAAGGGGTTGATGTTATGACTTCCCCCGAGCACCAATCCTTTTCCCGTCAGCAACTCAGACTCAGGTGCAAAATTGTAGTATAAGGTAAGGGCGTCTTTTGCGGCTTTGAAATGACAATCCTCAAGGCTTTCTTCACTGATCGGGATGAATTTACTTTTATCACTGGTGGTCCCGCTGCTTTTGGCAAACCAATATATCGGTGTATTCCATAAAACATTTTGCTCCCCTTGCATGATTCGCTCAATATAAGGTTTGAGGTCTTCGTATTCGTGAACGGGAACAGCCTGTTTAAAGGTTCTTATATTGAACAGTTCATGAAAATTGTATTTGCGGCCAAACTCGGTGTATTGAGCGGAGGTGACGATATCCTGCAACACTTCCCGCTGGGCATCCAGCGGATTATTCTTCCAGGCTTCGATACGCCAGTACCGCATGCGGGCCAGCGATGATATGGCAGGGCTTAATAGACTCATTGGTCAGGGCAAAATAAGTCATTTGCGGGAATAGATGGTAAACGGGAATTATTCTTTGATTGAATTTTCAGAAGCCCTGACCGCTTCTTCATACAGGTAGTCTTTACGCTTCAATTCAAAGTTTCTGCCGAGATAAAGTTTTCTCACCTGTTCGTCCTCAGCCAACTCTTCCGCCGTGCCATGTTTAAAGATCTTACCATCAATCAGGAGATAGGCCCTGTCGCAGATAGAAAGGGTTTCTGTTACGTTGTGATCGGTAATCAGGATACCAATATTTTTATACTTTAATTTAGCAACAATGGCCTGGATATCTTCTACGGCGATGGGGTCAATACCGGCAAAAGGTTCATCCAACAGTATGAACTTTGGGTCAACCGCGAGGGCCCTGGCGATCTCGGTTCTTCTTCTTTCACCACCGCTCAATACATCACCATTACTTTTGCGCACGTGATGAAGATGGAACTCATCGAGCAATGATTCCAGTTTGTTTTTCTGGTCCTGTTTTGAAAGCTTTGTCATCTCCAGCACAGCCGATATATTATCTTCCACACTTAGTTTCCGGAAGACCGAAGCCTCCTGTGGCAGGTAGCCAATTCCCATTTGCGCCCGCTTATACATGGCCAGGGAAGTAATATTCTCCTCATTTAAAAAAACATCGCCTTCATCGGGCCTGACCAGCCCTACCACCTGGTAAAAAGAAGTGGTTTTACCAGCACCGTTCGGACCCAACAGGCCGACAATTTCGCCCTGGTGTACCTCGAATGATACGTGGTTGACGACTGTACGGCTGCCATATTTTTTTACCAGGTTTTTGGCGTAGATGCTGATAGACATAAGTAAGCAAAAATAAGGTAAGGGGTCCAGCCCTTCAAGAAGTTCCGGAGCTTTAACAGCCCGCTATCATTAATCCTGGCTTCGTTGCAAAGGTTTTAAACGCCTTATGTCTTTCTGCATTAGCTTTGCACCCCGATAATACTACCGGTCCTACCGGTCAATAACAACAGACTCAAGCTGATGAAAGTAATAGATCATATTAAAAAAGCGAACCAAACGCTGGTATCCTTCGAAGTATTGCCACCATTAAAAGGCAAAGGAATTGAAGCCCTGTATAAGCACCTTGACCCGTTGATGGAATATAAACCTTCCTTTATCAATGTGACGTATCACCGGAGTGAACACGTGTTCAAGAAACGGGCCGATGGGAGTTTTGAAAAAGTGATCGTCCGTAAACGGCCGGGTACCGAAAGCATTTGTGCCGCTATCATGAATAAGTACAATGTGGACACCGTTCCGCATCTTATTTGCGGTGGCTTCAGTGTCAATGAAACAGAAGATGCCCTGATCAATTTGCGTTACCTCGGTATCGACAACGTATTGGTGCTTCGCGGCGATGCAGCCAAGAATGAAACGGCCTTTGAACCGGAACCCGATGGACACCGTTACGCCAGTGACCTGCTCAAACAGGTGGTTGATCTCAATGCAGGTATCTACCTCGAAGACGATTTGAAAGGAACCCAAAAAACAGAATTTTGTATCGGTGTGGCAGGCTACCCGGAAAAGCATTTTGAAGCGCCCAATATGGCAACGGACCTCAATTATTTAAAAGCCAAAGTGGACGGGGGCGCCGATTACATCATCACCCAGATGTTTTTTGACAATGAAAAATATTACGCCTTTGTAAAACAATGCCGGGAGGCCGGAATTACCGTTCCTATCATTCCCGGATTGAAACCTGTCTATAGCAAAAAGCAGCTAACGGTGCTGCCAAAAACCTTTCATATTGACCTGCCGACTGATTTCTCCAATGAAATACTGAAATGCAAATCGGACCTGGAAGTGGAAAAGGTTGGCGAAGAATGGTTGCTTCATCAATCAAGGGACCTGAAAAAAAATGGGGTGCCCGTATTACATTATTATACATTGGGCCGGCCGATGATGGTGGCAAATGTGGTAAAGGAATTATAAACCAGGATGCCGGGAAGAAAAGGCATGAATGAAAAAGGAGAAAAGAGCATATATGCCTTTCTCCTTTTTATTTTCTTATGAACGGTTAAACTATTTGGCGATAGTGCTTAACACCTTCTGATCAATTTTTACCGGGTATTTTTTCTTTAAACCCTGTATCCATTCCTGTTCCAGCTGAGTTTGGTAATCATTCATCACCAATCCTTTTGCTTCATTGAACGAACGGGGTGAGGGATTTTCGTATACTTTAATGATCAATGCAAAGGAGGCCGTCTTATCCGTCGAGTTGACCGTCAATGAACTGATCGTTCCTTCTTTTGGCGTTTTGTCAATGCCGGGAATCTGCGCCCATTCATACCGGGCAGAATCCGCCACCACTTTTTCACTCATTGTTTCCACTGTCTTTTTCCAATTCACAGGATCTTTTTTTACCTGGTCGGCGAGGGTTTTGGCTGTCGCTTCATCCGAACAAAAAAAGATCACCGCGTCGGCACTTTGCTTCCAGTTGTACTGGCTCTTGTTCTTATCATATAAAGCCTGTAAGGCAAGGGAATCATTTTGTGCTTTATTCCACACTTCCTGTTGCATGATCTCAAAAAACAGGTTACCGTCCCTGAATTCTGCCATCTGGTTGCGGAAATCATCATTGAAATCTTCCAGGTGAAGACGGTAATACTGGTAAAGTCCATTCTTGCTGAAATCATCCATAAGTTCAGGATAGGTTTTCAGGGTGGTCCTGTCGGACTTGTACCGGTTTACCTGGGCATAACCAATCCAGTCGCCGACACGAAAAGTGCTGTCGCCAATCTTAAATACCGGTGATTCACTGGTGAGATTTTTGCCTATTCCTGCCGGCTTGAAGTCAAGCAGGCTATCACTGTAAGCCCAAAGGACCGCATCGTTATATAATTTTTGATAACCTGCTTTTCCTTTAACCCGGCTATAAATAAAATCGCGGGCTGATTTCCAGCGATCGTCCGCCATTATCTTTTGCTGTAAAGCGTCATTATTCGATTTGTCATCAGCGTTGGTAACTACTGGTTTCGCAAGAATTCTTTTGACTATATGATAGCCATGGTCTGTGACAAAGGGTTTGCTGACGGTTCCATCCTTTAAGGACCAGATCATTTGTTCGAAAGAAGGATCATACTGACCCACGGAAATATCCGGCACATTGCCTTCACTGGCGGCGCTTACATAATCGTTGCTGAAGGCGGCTGCCAGTTTTGCAAAATCATCACCCGCCTGGATCCGCTGGTATAATGAATCCGCCAGCCTTGCCGTATTTTTTTTGCCGGCAGCATCGATGCCGGGTGGAAAAGCCAGCAATATCTGCTGCACTTTTATCTTTCCCCATGCTTTTCTCTCGCCTAGATTTTTGAAAATAAGATACCCTGCTTTTGACAAATAGGGTTTTGAATATTTTCCGGGGGGAGTTGAATAAACGATGTTCTCATACTCATAGGGCAGGGTAAATACCGTTATATAATTCAGATCGCCTTTATTGGATTTGGCTGAGGGATCGTCTGAATACTGTTGGGCCACCGTGAGAAAATCTTCCCCTTTGGCCAGTCTTTTTACAATCTCATCCAGCTTTTTTTTAGTGGCCACCGTATCATTTACGCCAGCATAATTTTTATAAGCAACATAGATATAAGCCGTATGAATGTCTTTCAGGCTGCGCTGGAAAGCTTCTTTGGTCATCCGGTTGATCGCTTCCGGATCGCTCATGTAATTTTCGATCACCTGGTTGCGCAGGTTTTCTATTTCTGAAGTGATGTTGGGCAAGGTATCATACCTCCTGTCGTAAGCTTCCCGGATCTTTAATCTCGAGTTGATATACAGGTCGAGGTATTCTTTGATGGCCTGTGACTTGCTGGTGCTGGTCTGCTGGTTATTCTTATTGAAAGCACGGAGAAATTCCTTTGCATCTGCTTTATACTTGCCGTAGGTAAAAAGTGTTTGAGAAGAAGCATCGATCATTGAACAGGAAACGATGATCGCAATCAGCCATTTTTTCTTCATATGTGGAATTTTGGATTGGTTTGTATAACGAATTTTAACGCCGAATATTGGCATTTATGATCATGGGCTACTTCGATTTCATTTTTAGCTGTAAAATTTCATCGGTTTGTTGCCAGGTCAGCTTTTTAGCGATAATGCGCTTATCCCGGTCGAGTAAATAAACCGCCGGCACTACCTGGGCGTCGTATAATTGGGAATAACCTGGTATTCCGGCATCAACCCGTGTTTTCTCCTCCTGTTTTGAATAATATACATTGGTCCAGCCTTTCAACTGATGCTGCCTTATGAACTCGAGCCAGTGTTTTTTGGTGCCTTCGGTTTCTTTTGCCACAGCATATATTTTCACCCCTTGCTTTTTCCATTTATGCTGGTACATCGAATCCAGGAGGGGCAGGGTTTCCTTGCAATGACCGCAGGTGGGGTCCCAAAAGCAAACGATGGTAAAACGGGAGGTATCGGAATACAGGGTACGGATCTTTCCCGAGGTATCCGGTAAAGCGATCTCTTCGGCAGGATTGCCCATGATATTGGCCATTAAACTGTAGGCCCGCTCGGTAATGGTTTTTTTACCCTGCGGAGTAAGCCAGTCATACTCTTTTTGAGCAAAATATTTTTGAAACAGGTGCACAAAGACCGCATCCTCCCACATGTATTTCATGTTGAGATAGCGGGTAATGAATTTGACCAGCAGGTAGCGCGTCATTTCTTTGTTCACGCTGGCATACCCTAACATATTATCCAGTTCCTTGATGACAGAATCAGGGTGCTGGATGACAAGTGAGTTATAATACTTATCAATCCTTTCATCAAATAAACTGGCCGGTGTCCGGGATATGCGATCATCCCAGAAATTAATCCCATCCCAATAATGATTTTTGAAATAACGGTAGGCGAAAGTAGAGTCGTATTTGCCACCCGGGTGCTTATCGGCCGGGGGCACTTTTGGTTCCTCCATCAGGTGCATCAGTACGCTCAGAATATTGTCGGGGTTTTTACCAATGACCTGTCTCCTGTAAGCGGAAATATCTTCAGAAGTCTTTTTCAAATTTTCATTCAGGCTTGCCGAATCCTTTGCAGTCGGGGCTAGTTTTAAGGCTTTATTCAATGAATCTATTGCCCTTCCTTTCACCGACATGAACTGTTGATAGTCTCCAAACAGGTCATTGTCCGGGGAATTAATAATCTTTCTTGCATTAAAATCAGTGGTGTCGGCAATAACAGAGAAATGCTGGTCTTTATCAATTAAAACCTCTACAAATTTGTCTTTGGTGGGGGTAACAATAAGGTAGATTCCGCCGCCAAGTTCCTTTGTGCCTTTAAAAACGCCTTCACTTTTTTCATTCAGCCGCACGGAATCGACTACCGGGTATTGCTTACCGGAATAATGACCCAGGTAGATATATTCATTTTTGAAAGGTTTCAGGGTCACCCTGATTTCATACCCGGTTTGGGCATGCACCAGGGCCGTTATCAGCAGGACGGGAAGCAGGTATATTTTTTTCATGAGCCAGAATAATCGCGTAAAGTTATCTAAAAGGTTTAAAATCTCTAACATTCAACGGTTTAAACTTACCAGAAATGGAGATGATTTAAGCATCATTAGTGTTGCATTAACAAATGTAAATATGATTGCCCGGCGGTATCCCAAGTTTCAAACCCCTTAGCTTTGCGCCGTGAGCAGAAAAAAGAAAAATATCGTACTCGAAAAGATCCTGGTCGAAGATTATGCAGCGGAAGGCAAATCCCTGGCGAGGGTTGACGGCAAGGTTATTTTTATTGAAAATGTTGTTCCCGGCGACCTGGTGGACGTTCAACTAGGGAAAAACAAGAAAGACTGGGCGGAAGGGCGCCCGCTGCGATTTCATGCTTATTCCCCTAACCGGGTAGTTCCCTTTTGTTCCCATTTCGGCACCTGCGGCGGCTGCCAGTGGCAGATGCTGCCATACGAGCTGCAACTGCAATACAAACAGCGGCAGGTGCGGGACAACCTGCAAAGGATTGGCAAGGTCGCATTGCCCGAGATGCTACCCATACTTGGCGCCGCTGAAACCAGGTATTACCGGAATAAAATGGAGTACACCTTTGGCAACAAGCGGTTTCTGCTGAAAGAAGAACTGGCCGACCCCTCCGTCAGCAACGACCAGGATGTCGCCGGCTTCCATGCAAAAGGCATGTTTGATAAACTGGTGGACATTCAAACCTGTTACCTGCAGGAAGAACCGACCAATGCCCTCCGCCTGGCCATCAGGAATTTTGGCAAGGAAAATAATTACCCTTTTTATGATATCCGCAACCATACAGGGTTCCTCCGGACCATGCAGGTCAGGCTTTGCACGACCGGCGAACTAATGGTCAATATCATGTTTGGAGAAGAAGATGAACCCAGGAGAAAGGCGCTGCTCGATCATCTATTGAGCAGGTTTCCTTCAATTACCACCCTTTTATATACCATCAACACAAAATGGAATGACAGTCTTCACGACCTGGAGCCCCAAATCTATCATGGGAAAGGCTATGTCATTGAAAAACTGGAAGATTTCCAGTTCAAGATCGGGCCTAAATCCTTTTTTCAAACCAATACCAAACAGGGAGAACAACTTTATAAAGTGACAAGGGATTTTGCAGAGCTGACAGGCACCGAAATAGTTTATGACCTTTATTGTGGCACCGGTAGTATCGGGATTTTCGTCAGCCGGAAAGCCCGCAAAATCATTGGCGTCGAACTGATCGCCGCCGCGATTGACGATGCAAAAGAAAATGCTGCCTTAAACCAACTCACCGACACAGCGTTCTTCACTGGAGATGTAACAGAAATTTGTAACGATGATTTTTTTAAGGCACAGGGCCGGCCCGATGTCATTATCACCGATCCTCCCAGGGCAGGTATGCATGAAAAGCTGGTGAAGAAAATACTGGATATGGCTGCTCCTACGGTAGTGTATGTCAGCTGTAACCCGGCAACGCAGGCAAGGGATCTAAATTTGTTGGACGAAAAATACAGGGTGACCAAAATTCAGCCGGTTGACATGTTCCCGCATACGCTGCACATAGAAAACGTTGTGCAGCTAAAACTGAAAAATTAGATTTATAAATGTTATAATTTTCGACTCTTTACCCGGATAAAATCATAACGGCTAAATTTGCCAAATGAGTAATTACCAGTATTACCGTAACAATCTCTTTCCTCCCGTTGTAAAAAATCTGCTAATCATTAATGGGTTGATCTTTTTGGCACAAATGACCTACGGGGAAAGCCATCCCTATAAGATTGAAAATCTGCTGGCATTGCATGATGTCCATTCGGTTTACTTTCATCCCTTCCAGCTGGTGACATATATGTTTTTGCATGGTGGATTCAATCACATTTTCGGCAATATGCTGGCTGTTTGGGTTTTTGGCAGTATGCTGGAAAATCATTGGGGAGGGAAACGATTCTTACAATTTTACCTCATTACCGGGGTTGGAGCAGGCCTCTTGCATTTGGGTGTTTTATACATCGAAATGGCTCCGGTGATGGAAATATTTCATAATCTTTCGGGCCCCGAGCAACTTGAATTGATCAACGCACCTGATTTTAAGGTAAACGTGCCAACATTGGGGGCTTCCGGTGCTGTTTTCGGATGCCTGGCCGGTGCCGCTTACCTGTTTCCCAACAGAATTATACATATCAACCTGATTTTCCCGATCAAAATATTGTGGCTGGCTATTATCTACGGTGGGATCGAATTAGTACTGGCCGTAAAAAATTCAGCGGGGGATACCGTTGCGCATTTCGCCCACCTCGGCGGCGCTATCACCGGGATCATAATTATACTTATCTGGAACAAAAGCAACCGGAAAACGTTCTATTAAAAGAAAGTTGCAGATTGCAGAAATCCTTATCAACTAATTAACCCATTAACCAATTACCGTATTTTCTCTTAGTTTAATTTTACATTTCGAAAACGACAATGGCTTATCACGAACAACAATACAGGCGTCGCATTTCACTGGCACAGGCTAACAATGCATTGGTCCTTTTGATCGCTATCAATATGATCGTATTTGTTATACTCGCATTTCTGAAAGCGGTTTTTTTTCTGAAATACAGCAATAACAATGAAGCCCTGAATTTTTATTATACTAATATTCTCAACCAATTTACACTTCCGGCCGATGGAAACAGGATCCTGGCAAAACCCTGGACGATTTTAACGCACATGTTTACCCACGACAGTGTATGGCACTTATTGGGCAATATGTTGTGGCTTTGGGTTTTTGGTTACATCTTCCTTGATCTCACGGGCAATCGCAAGATCGTACCGCTTTATTTCTACGGTGCATTTGCAGGTGCCCTGGCCTTTGTTTTAGCCTATAATTTTTTACCTGGCTTACGGCAAAATCTTCCCGATACGACGGCCCTGGGAGCCTCGGCCGGTGTAATGGCCATTGCGGTGGGAGTAACCGCTATTTCGCCCGGCTACCGTATATTTCCCATGCTGTTTGGCGGCATTCCAATCTGGGTACTGACATTGATCTATTTAATTATCGACCTGGCCGGTATCCCACTGAGCAATCCCGGCGGCCATATTGCGCACCTGGCCGGTGCATTGACCGGGTTTTTGTTTATTTATTCTTTCCAACGCGGATATGACTGGAGCGAATGGATGAATAACTTTTTTGATTGGGTTGCCAATCTCTTCAATCCCGATAAACCAAAGAAGGGCAAATCCATCAAGCAGGAATTGTTTTATAAAGCCAGTACAAAACCTTACCATAAGACCCCGAACATAACCGAACAGCGTGTGAACGAAATACTCGACAAGATCAATTTAAAAGGTTATAATTCTCTCACGGAAGAAGAAAAGGATCTTCTTAAAAGGGCCAGCCAGGAAAATATATAAACCTGGTGTACCCGAAGGGCAAACAGTCTTTATTCAAATGCATTTTTGCAGCCGTTTCCCCGGGAGTTTCATCTTCCTTCATCAAGACAAAACGCATAAATCACCGTTAATGGTAAGGCTTGAACGTCGATTACTAAAACCTTCCTGTTGTTTTTAGTAAATTGCAGCAATGGCCAATAAGTTTAGAATTTTTACAAAGCGGTTCCTGGTGCTGTTGAACTGCGGAGTTGTTTTCTTGTTCTTACTGGCTTGCCTTGCTCCTTACCTTGACCCGCAAAACTGGTGGTTCATTTATTTCCTTGGCCTTGGGTTCCCTTTTTTATTATTGTCGGTGATCGGCTTCCTGGCCTGGTGGCTTTTTGTGAAAAGAAAATTTGCCCTGATTTCGGGTGTTGCGTTAGTGCTGGGATTTAAGAGTATCACCGCTTTTTTTGCTTTTCATGTGACCAGGAGTTTTATCGGGGAAAAAGATCCCGGCACTATACGAATTGTCAATTGGAATGTGGCCAGGTTTATTGAAATGAAGCGTAACAACAATAAGGGAAGCCAGGCAAGGCTGGTGATGTTAAAACAACTGAAGGAACAAAATGCAGATATTCTTTGTTTACAGGAGTTTTTCCATTCTTATGATTCTGCCTGGTATCACAATCTCGATTTTATCAAGGACAGCCTGCAATACCCTTATAACTATTTTTCGCATGATATCGATGGCGACAAGCATTTTACCGGCAGCGTTATCTTTTCGCGATTCCCGATTATTGACAGTGGCCTGATCCGCTTTCCCCGTCCCACGCTGCCCGAAGCATTGATGCACGCGGATATCAGGGTAAGGAACCGTATCATCCGGGTATACACTACTCATTTGCAATCGGTGCAGTTTGGCAAAACCGATTATAAAAAGATCGAACAGATTAAAGAAGGTGATGAAGGGTTGGTCTCCAATTCAAAAACTATTTTTTCCAAAGTGAAAAAAGGAGTGATCAACCGGAAGATACAAACCGACATTATCCGGCAGGTACTTGGCGATAGTCCCTACCCGGTCGTATTTTGCGGCGACCTGAATGATGTGCCAAACTCATACACGTATTTTAAGATCAGAGGCAGGATGCAGGATGCATTTCTTAAAAAAGGGTTTGGCGTGGGACGTACCTTTTCTTCCCTGTCACCTACATTGCGTATTGATTATATTTTTGCGGACGATCATTTTCATATTGACCAGTTCAAACGGATTGCAAAAAAATCTTCCGATCATTATATGCTGGTGGCTGATATAGCATTGAAAACTGTGCAAAAGGCCGGCGCCCGCTAAGGCCGCCGTTTGCGTGAACACCGTCTATATATAATTAAACACCACATGTTACCGCCTGTTGAAAGCAGGATTTCGGGTGAGTCAAAACAAGGCGTGGACTGAAGTAACGTGGATCATCTGCAAACTGTAATTACCATTACTTTTGCATCAATTTTGCCGGCAACGGCATCCTGTAACAAATAGCGCAAAGTTTCCAGTATGAGCGAACTGAAGGTTTACAATTCAATGACGAGGACCAAAGAAGTATTTACACCCATTACACCGGGTCATGTCGGCCTGTATGTCTGCGGACCTACTGTCAGTGGTGAAAGCCATTTGGGTCATGCCAGGCCTTATGTCACGTTTGATGTGATCAACCGATACCTTATGTACCTGGGCTACAAGGTTCGCTATGTCCGGAACATAACCGATGCGGGACATTTTGAAGAAGAAGGCCGGGAAGCAGAAGATAAAATATCGAAGAAAGCGGTCCTCGAAAAACTGGAACCGATGGAACTGGTGCAGAAATACACTAACCTTTTTCATTGGGCCATGGAACAGTTCAATACTTTACCTCCTTCGATCGAGCCGACTGCAACGGGTCATATTGTTGAACAAATAGGTATGATAAAAACGATCATTGAAGCGGGTTATGGCTATGAAGTGAATGGTTCGGTTTATTTTGATGTAAAAAAATATGCTGCCTCTCATGACTACGGCAAATTGAGCGGGAGGGTGATCGATGACCTGCTCGAAACGACCCGTGACCTGGAAGGCCAGGAAGAGAAAAGAGACAAAGCAGATTTCGCGCTATGGAAAAATGCCGCGCCCGAACATATAATGCGCTGGCAAAGTCCCTGGGGTATCGGGTTTCCCGGGTGGCACATCGAATGCTCGGCCATGGCGACCAAATACCTGGGCGCCCGGTTTGATATACATGGTGGTGGTATGGACCTGATGTTCCCGCACCACGAAAGTGAAATTGCCCAAAGCACCATCTGCAACCAGCACGCACCTGTTCGCTACTGGATACATAATAACATGATCACCATCAATGGTCGCAAGATGGGCAAGAGTTATAATAACCAGATCAGGTTGACGGAAATGTTCAGTGGCAGTCACCCCATCCTGGAAAAAGCTTATCACCCGATGGTGATCCGGTTCTTCATTTTGCAAACCCATTACCGCAGTACACTGGATTTTAGCAATGAAGCGTTACAGGCATCAGAAAAGGGATTGAAAAGACTCTGGGAAGCCTATGAGAACCTCAATAAATTGCAGGCAATGGCGGGCGAGTTGAAGACTGAGCCCGGTGACAGGGACATTGACGGCAAAGTGACCAGGCTAATTGCCGAATTTGACGAATTCATGAATGATGATTTCAGCACCGCCAGGGTACTGGCCAATATGTTTGAACTGGCGCCGGTCATCAATTCAATCAGGGATAAAATCATCCCTTTAACGGCATTGTCATTACCTACGTTTGAATTGTTGCAAAGGCAATTTAGCGTTTACCTCGAGAACATCCTGGGATTGAAAAGCGTCAGCGAGTCGGATAATACAAAATTGCAGGGCATCATGCAATTGCTGATCGATATCCGCAAAGACGCTAAAAAGAAAAAAGATTTTGTTACATCCGACAAAATCAGGAACCAGTTATCGAATCTTGGAATTTCCATCAAAGATGAAAAGGATGGTGAAATGAGCTGGTCCCTCGAATGATCTTCGGCTTAGTTGATGTCACCCGGGAAGGGTAACCGTTTTTATTTATATTGAACAAATCTTCCAGAAGCCACACTAATAGCTTCAGGGATTTCGTTTTGTTGTCGCCGGCGACAACGGTCTGATTATTGATAAGGTTAAAATACAACTATGAAATGGCACCGCTACATCAACAGGATATCCATCAGCTTGGCAATAGGTATATGTTTTATTGCGACGAGCTGCGATAAAGAAGAAGATGTAGTGCCGGTGATCAATAATACCGTCGCAGGTGCCATCTTGAAAGGAGTAGGTTATAATACACTGGAAGCATTGCTTGGAAAAGCCAATCTTGCTATCACACTCGATGGAACAGGACCTTTTACAGTATTTGCACCCGATGATTCCGCCTTTGCCGCATCAGGTATCAATATCTCTTACGTCAATGCGCTATCACAGCAGCAGGCGCAGGCTATACTTTTATACCATACGCTCAATTCAAAAGTGTTGACCGCCGACCTGCCCGCGGGTCCAAACGCGGCTGTAACAACCTTCAATGGCGATTCCCTGTTCGTTACTAAAAACGCGAACGGTGTTTTTGTGAATGGCGCTAAAGTTACACAGGGAGATATTATTGTTGATAACGGGATCATTCATAAAATTGACAGGGCATTAAACCCGCCACTAAGCGACCTGAACCAGTTATTTCTCGCAAACAGCCTCGATTCACTTTACAAAGCGATGGCCCGGGCCACGAATGACAGTACCGGTGTCGCTGGTTTGATCAGCATATTGAATTCATCGCCGATCACTCTTTTCGCGCCGACCGATTCGGCATTTATTAACCTGCTTGCGGCTTTATCCCTGACCGATATCAATCAAATTTCGGTAGACTCCTTAGCCGGTATTCTAAGTTATCATATTGCACCGGGTCTTATTTTTTCAAACGATCTCGCCGATGCGCCGTTAACGATGGTGGCAGGAGGTAATACGTCTGTTCAACTTACCAATGGCATTAATAATGGGCCCAGCATTACCGGTACAGGTAACAATGGAAACCCATCAAATATTATCGTATTGAATACGGTTGGCCGGAATGCTGTTATACACCAGGTGGACAGGGTGCTGCTTCCATAATGGTACTGGCTGGTCCAGCCGGTCTGCACGAATCCACCTATTAGCTCGAACGTTTTTTGATGGCCCTTACCATTTCCCTTTTTCCATGGGGGCCCTGAATTTTTTCTATGGCAAATCCAGCGCCATGCATAGCCCTTCTTACATCGCTTTTGCTGCAATAGGTGACCAGCACTCCCCCGTTTAATAGACCAGCGTATATTTTTTCAAATATCTCTTTTGTCCAAAGATCGGGCTGGGCAGAAGGGGCAAAGGCATCATAATAAACAAGGTTGATAAACCCGGTAGAAGAAAAATGCAACAAAGAATTTCTTATTTTATGAAGAGTAAAGTAAGGTGTGACAGCAATGTCTGTTCCCCATTCACTTTGGTGCAGGCGCTGAAAAAGCGGTAGAAGATCCGGTCTCTGTAATTGTTCGCAATAGTTCAACAAATTAATTTCATTCCCTGGCAACGGAAATAATTCAATCGTGGTGTAATGCACCGGCAATTGTAATCTTTCTGCTTCCATCAATGTGAGCAGGGCGTTTAACCCGGTTCCAAATCCCATTTCGAATATACTAAGGGCCTGCAGCTTCCCTGTAGCCAGAACGTATTTGAGACCGGCGTTGATGAACACATGTTCCGATTCCTGGATAGCGCCGTGAAGCGAGTGGTAGGTAACGTGCATACCCGGAACGGAAACGGTATGTGATCCATCCCCCGTAATGATCAGTTGCCGGGCAGGGTCTAACATACTTCAAAAGTATGGCATACCTTAGTTCCATGCATTATTTGGAACATCTTTCAAAGGATAAAAAACTGAAGAAGTTGATGGAGGCCGGCAACGGCTATCAACTGAAGAAGAGAAAAAACATCTGCGTCTACCTGTGTGCGTCCATCATGAGCCAGCAGCTTTCAACGAAAGTAGCCGATGTTATCTACAACCGTTTCCTCCTTTTATTTGATGGCAAAGAACCCACTCCACGGCAAATTGTCGATACACCTTTTGAAACATTGCGGGCCATCGGCTTGTCGAATGCCAAAGTGGGATATGTAAAAAACGTCGCGCAGTTTGAAATTGATTTTGGAATGGATCCCAAAAAGCTGCATAACATGGACAATGAAGAAGTGATCCTTTACTTAACTCAGATAAAAGGAGTCGGGCGCTGGACGGTGGAGATGCTGCTGATGTTTGCTCTGGGACGTGAAGACGTGTTTGCGATTGATGACCTGGGGATACAAAATGCCATGATCAAATTATATAAGCTAAACAGGGAAGATAAAAAGAAGTTCAGGGAGGACCTGCTGCGTATCTCCCAAAAATGGAGTCCTTACCGCACTTATGCGTGCAAGCACTTATGGAACTGGAAGGATAATGCACCCATCGTAAAAAAAGCGAGGCCAAAAGAAAAGATCCAATAAAATAAACCAGCCTGTATTTCCAGGTTACACAACTATTTTTTCAAACCTGTCCAACCATTCATTTTCTATAGTTGCTCCTAGCCCGGGCACCTCAGGCAGTTTCACCACGCCATTTTTTTCATACACAATTCCGCCATTAACGGGATCTTCGCTAAACATCAGGGCCGTGTCAAAATCAAAATGCTCTATCAGTGGGCTGCAAAGGGAGAAATGCGCAAAAGCGGTCATTGCCAGCCTCGATTCAAGCATAGCACCTACCTGTAGATGGATACCGGCTTTCTCGGCCAATCTTACCATCGTCAAAGCCTTAAAAATACCACCTGATTTTCCCAGCTTGATATTAAAATAGTCACAGGCATTCAGCTGTATCAAACGTGCCGCATCATGATCATCCCCGCAGCATTCATCGGCCATGATCGGTATCGGGCTTTCTTTTTTTACGCGGGGCAACTCCATAAAATTCCAGCGGGCAATCGGTTCTTCACAATGCTGGATATTATATTTACTTAAGGCCTGCAACGTTTCGATGGCCTCCTCAACAGTCCATCCCTGGTTGGCATCAATGCGTAAAGGAATCTCATGGCCCACGGCGTCACGAATCGCTTTTATCCTGGCGACATCCCGGTTTCCATGATTACCCAGTTTAACTTTGATAGCCGGGAAACCGGCCGTTTTTATTTTCATAGCATCTTCCGCCATTTTTTGCGGCTCGCCTATGCTGACGGTATAATCAGTAATGATCGTCTTATCGTTGTGGCCGCCTAAAAATAGATAGAGTGGAAGTCCGGCGTGCTGCGAAGCGATATCATAGAGGGCCATGTCAAAGGCGCTTTTGATACTGGTATTGGCGTAGATAAGTTTATCCATGGCAATGATATTTTCTTCTATTGATAATGCATTACTTCCCTTTAACAGCCTGGCAAAGTATTGGCCCACGGCATAGCAGGTGTCAATACTTTCCCCGTTAATCGGCATATAGGGACTGCACTCGCCAAACCCGGTGATACCTTCCCGGGTAATGATCTTAACCAATACATTTTGTGCTTCATCGTCACGCCCCAGTGAAGTGACAAAGGGTTCTTTCAGGGCAATGGAGAGTTTGTAGAGTTCAACCTGTTGTATGGTTAGCTGTTCCTGCATGTTACAATTGATTTGAAAATTTAAGCCGTCAAAATAATAAACGGAGGCCGGCATTGACAGAACCCGTCAGCGGTGCATTTTCGTTGACGAAAAGATAATGGCTTGGATAATCAGTGGTAGGAACAAGGGCCCTTCCTTCCATGTAGAAATAAATATCTCCCCCAACCGGGATTTCATACCCCAGTCCAAGGTCGAGGGTAAGCCGCTTAAATTTGGCCCTCCCGCTCCACACCGGCAAAGAATAGTCTGAAGTATCAATAACCACCGAATGCACGTTTTGGGCAATGCCAAATAATAACCCAAACCCGGCATAGCCATATAAATTCCAGCTGTTCTCCGCATTGTAGGAGCCTTTCAGGTAATGCTTCCATCCCATTGACAAATGATTGAAACGAAGCCTGGCATAATTGGTATAGCTTACCTGCTGGGGTACGGTCAGAACAGATTTTGCGATTGCATCGACCTGCCTGTTGAATTTTCCGTTGCCCGAATAAGTAAACCAGATATAAAAGCCATCCACGGGAGTAAAATTAAAATGACCGGTTATCGTTTGTCCAAGCGACCAATAGCGCTGGTCTTTTTTAAAACTCCTGAAAAGACTAAGGTCCGTAGCAAGACTAAACTGCGCCTGTTGTGAAAAGGCACCGACAAAAAAAAGCGAGCTGACAAATAATATAAACGTCTTTTTTTTCAAGCAGGGGAATTGCATTGCAATGATAAGAAATTTAACCGCCGCCCCCTAAAGCGAATCAATAAATCGTATCAATGAAAAACCCCTTCCGGGTTCAGAAGAGGTTTTTTGCAAATTAAGTTTAACCGGCCGTAATCAACCTGGATGTGGCAGGTTATTTCATTAGTTTAAGTTCTTTTATGAGGTGGGTCGCCCCTCCCAGTTTATCAATACACCATAATACATAGCGGATATCAACGTTGATCGTCCGGTTTAAATCTTTATCAAAAGCCAGTTTATGACTCAACGCCTCGTAGTTGCCGTCAAAAGACAGGCCGATCAGTTCGCCCTTATTGTTTAAAATGGGTGATCCCGAGTTGCCGCCCGTTATATCATTTGTACTGATAAAACACAACACTAGGTCGTTGCGCTGTTTATCGATGTACTGACCAAAATCTTTTTTCTTTAATAATTCAACTTGCCGGGCCGGCAAATCAAATTCATAGTTGCCGGGAACATACTTTTCCAGTATCCCTTTCGACGTAGTGACATAGTCATAGAAAACCGCATCCCGCGGCCGGTAAGATTTTACAGCGCCATAACTCGCCCGCATAGTGAAAGTGGCATCGGGATACATCATTTTTGCTTTTACTGTATCCATTTCCATGATCCCCTTAAGGTACAATCTTCCCAGTTCCATATTCTTTGCCGTGAATTGCTGGAAATAGGAAATATACTTGCTATTGTAGTTGTCGTAAAAAGCACTCGCATAGACGAAAGCCGGATCGGCCTGCAAAACATTTGCATCGGGAGTATTGACAAAGGCCTTCCACCGGGCGTCGTCAAATATCATGGTCTTGCTGAATATTTCCGCAGCGTATTTCTTGTACGTGGTTTCGTCATCGAGCGGACCATACCTGTCTTTGATGGTACCATAGAAACTCACGGGATGCTGATCTTTTGGCACCTCGTTATAAAACATCATGGTAACCGTGGCAATAATATTCTGATCTGATTTCTTATTTTCTTCTTCAATAAAAGCAGACCTGGCTTTATCTGCCCCTTCAAGCGCTTTTTGTATTTCAGCTTTGGTTGAACCCGGTTTAACCAGGGCCGCTTCCAGTCTTTTCAGGGTGGCGGCAAAGGAAGCCAGCGGCGACCCAAAAATTCCTTCATTATAATACATTCGGTGCACGGCATACTTTCTCCACGCATCATAAGCTTTACCCCAATCGGTGAAAATGTCTTTGTACTCCGGTTTATTGGCCGCCCAGGCAAGGAATTTATCTTCTGCTTTTTTCTTCTGCCCGTAGACATCGTATTTCAACAGCTGCTTCGTCTCCCCATCATAAAATTTCCAATAATTGGCAATGCTGGCATAACTGGAGGCCAATCGCAATTTAACCGCGGGATCTTTTTTCATTTCATCCAGCATATACTTCAATCGTACATCACGTAGCCTGACCATGGTGGGGTTATTGATATCCGTGGCCAGTTGTATGCCGAACGAAGACTCATACCGGTTGGTTCCGCCCGGGTAACCCCATACCATCGTAAATTCCCCTTCCTTCACTCCTTTTATCGATACCGGTAAAAACCATTTTGGCTTCATAGGCACATTGCCTGAATTGTATTTAGCAGGCTTTCCATCGGTGCCGGTGTATACGCGGAACACAGAAAAATCACCCGTATGTCTTGGCCACTCCCAGTTGTCGGTATTGCCACCAAAATCGCCGATGCTTTCCGGTGGTGTACCCACCAACCGAATATCAGCATACCGCTGGTAAACAAATGCCATGAACTGATTGCCTTTAAATAAGGCGCTTACTCTTGTTTCAATACTTTCGTTCACATCGCTCATGCGCTTGTTAATGGATGCCAGGACCGATGCCTGCGCCTTTTGGCGATCGGCCCCGCTAAGGCCCTTTAAAGAATCCATCACCTCCCGGGTAACATCTTCTATGCGCAAAAGAAACTGCACGCTCAGCGTGGTAGGAATTTCTTCGGCTTTGTTCTTAGCGTAGAAGCCATTCTCGAGGTAATTATTGTCCAGCGTGCTTGCCGAAGCGATAGCGTCATACCCGCAATGATGGTTCGTAAATATCAAGCCTTCCGCACTGACAATTTCACCCGTGCACCCACTGCCAAAAATAATAATAGCGTCTTTCAACGAAGCTTTGTTGATACTGTAAAGCTGATCTTTCGTGAGCTTTAACCCTTTTTTGACCATGTCATTATAGACCTGCTGGCCAAGCAACATCGGCAGCCACATTCCTTCATCTGCAAAAGTCCGGAGAACAAGCAATAAAGAAAAAACGGCTGTAATCAAAACCTTCTTCATGTTAAAATCTGTTTGTCAAAAACAAACCTACTATAAAATAAAGCGCTTGCCAAAAGCCGGTTAACACCTTATTAAGTTTTAGGAAAGATTTTGATTAAAAACAAACAGGTTATTGCGACGGCGTATTTAGTACTTTCCAAAGCAGGTCTTTTAGTTCTGTAAGACCCTTGTTGGTGATGGACGAAATAAATACGTGTGGGATATTTGCGGGCAATTCTTTTTTAATGGCTGTCATCAGCTCATCGTCCAGCATATCACTTTTGCTGATGGCGATCACAAATTGCTTGTGCAGCAATTCGGGGTTATATTTCTCTAATTCATTGACAAGAATGGCAAATTCTTTTTTATGATCGTCGGCATCCGCCGGTACCAGGAACAACAAAACGGGGTTTCTTTCAATATGGCGAAGGAAGCGATGCCCCAATCCTTTGCCCTCAGCCGCTCCTTCAATTATTCCCGGCAGGTCAGCTATACAGAAACTCTTACCATCGCGGTATTCAACCATTCCCAGGTTGGGAGTGATGGTGGTGAAGGCATAATCGGCAATCTTGGGTTTGGCAGCTGTAATTACGGATAATAAGGTTGACTTCCCGGCATTCGGAAATCCAACCAGTCCAACATCTGCCAATACCTTTAATTCAAGAACTTTCCATCCTTCGATGCCGGGTAAACCCGGCTGAGCATATTCAGGTGCCTGGTTAGTGGGAGTCGCAAAATGACTGTTGCCCAAACCGCCCTTTCCTCCGGGCATCCATACTACCTCCTGTCCATCGGTTAATATTTCAACTTCCTGTTCTCCCGATTCCTCGTCGCGGGCAATGGTGCCCAACGGAACTTCGATAATAATATCCTTTCCCGACTTGCCGGAACTGCTATTACCCGTCCCCGGCTCGCCGTCGTCCGCCAATACATTTTTGTAGTAACGCAAATGGAGCAGGGTCCATAAATTACTATTGCCTTTCAAAATGATATGGGCACCCCGGCCACCATCCCCTCCATCGGGGCCTCCCATAGCCGTGAATTTATTTCGCATAAAATGCTTGCTGCCGGCGCCACCATGGCCCGATTTGCAGAAGATCCGTATCTGGTCGACAAAATTGCTTTTTTCCAATATTTCGTTTTTGCAGCAAAATGCAAATATAACACGACACCTGCTCTAAATAAGATGTGATGATTTTATTTCCCATTTAGTGTAAGTATGTGGCTGTGATTACTATCCTGTTCATCAAAATATCAAGACAATTACAAAAAAGCCCCTTTAATGAATTAGAAAATAACCAACTGGCCCATGAATCCGGCTCATACCTATTACGGCACGGAATTTTCAATTATATCTACGAAAGAAAAAGATTGCTAATAATTTAAAACTAAAATTATGTTACGCTGGACTGTTATTTTCCTTGTAGTGGCGATCATCGCTGCTATATTTGGTTTCGGTGGTATTGCTGCAGGCGCAGCAGGTATCGCAAAAGTCTTGTTTTTCATTTTCATCGTTCTATTTCTTGTTTCACTCATATTTGGACGCTCCGCAAAGAGCAATTTATAGAAAAGCACTTAATGGAGGGGAGATGAAAAATAATAGCCGGTTACCCATGTAGCCGGCTTTTCTTTGCCTATGCTAAATACAAAAAATAAATATTTTTCAACTCCCGCAGGAACAGGAAAAATTAAGAAGATAAAAATTTGTCCTGCCCATACTAAGGCGGCGAACGATTCGACACAGGAAATGCCAGTATGGAAATCTTTTAACTGGTACAATTAAAAATATATTTGCGCCGCTTCCATCAGGCGATGTCTTACTGTCTTTTTACTACCTGGTTCATTATTTACCACAATGTATATCAACGCAAACAGGCTTTGGTGTATTAATCAAATACTTTCACCAATGCCTGTTTGGGCGAACCTGACTTTAATTTCATATTAAGCTTCTAAAAGCACAGGTCTTCCTTGTATAATTTTGTAATATCAGTTTTTGGAAGGATCAGCGTGCTGGGTTTTTTTGCTGATGTCCGCAACTTCGTCCATAAATGAATTGACCGTCGCGTCAGAATAAGGTCCGTAAGCATCCACCAGGGTGCCTTTCAATCCGTCATTGGTTTCAATTACGTATAAAATGGAATTGTCCGCAGGATCACTGGCGCCTTCGAAGCGGAAAAAGTTAACTACATGCACATCTCCGGGACCATACATTCTTTCATGTTGCAATGACAACAATACGCCTCTTTCGCCAGCTTTAAAATCTTCTGTATAGCCATCCAGTACCAATTTATTAAGGCAGGAGGCCAGGGTTTTCATTTCCGCGGTGGTTGAATTCTTTTGCATATACTGTATTTTAAAAGTTGAAATGGTCGTTGGTCCGCTGACAACAAAGAAAAGAACAGCGGGTTTGTACGCCCGCTGTCCCTTCTATTTATGCAGGTTGTGCATCCCGCATTTTCTTGATGATGTCATGAGACCTTTTAAGACTTGTCTTTTGATCCATGATCAATTGCCTGATCTCTGTCGAAAGTTCAGCATCGCTTGATAAGGCTGTGTCGTAGGCCTTCTGCGCTGCGTCTTCTCCGTATTCACAGGATGCCAGGATACTTTTCCTGTCTTTGCCCGTGAACGTTGCTTTTACATCCATCCATGCCCGGTAGATCTTGCCCCTGAACGTAGTGTCAGTTTCCAGTTTTTCGCCGGAAGATGCAACATACTTGCTCAGGTCGTTGACATAACTACGGCTTTCTGCACTCATTTGACGGAAAATAGCCTGCAGGTCAACATCTTTATTAGCCGCTTCATCAGCAGCTTTGTTGTAACCTTCAATACGATCATTGTTGATGCGTATAAGATCGTTCAACACCTCGGCTGTTTTTTCATTAGTGTACATATTTTTCAATTTTAATGATGAAAAAATCTCTTTATTACTAAATGTTCACCTACTAGGACTTTAAAAACCATACCAGTATTAATGCCCGGTTGTGGCGGCACAATATGCCATACTGTTTTGCCGCCACATACTGCCAGAGCAAGTTATTTAATACGACCCCGGAAATGACCCGTTTTGCCCTTTAGAATTTCCTTTCCTTATTGTAACTCATTGATAAAAACCTTCAGGATAAGTTCAATTGCTATTTTAAAAACTTGCAGCAAAAACATCTCAGATTTTAAGGCCCCTTTAATGGTAAAATGCGCCACGCCAAAATGTAGAAAATCTTGCTCAACGTCATTTTTTTCTATCGTTTCCGGGAACCTGCGGGGGATAAAATCGGTGGTCCCAGATTTGCCACCATAAGGGTAAATAATACGCTTATGCAAATCGATTCCAACTTGCAATATATTCATCAGAAGATCGACGAAATAGAGGCAGGTCTTTTACGTTTTCAGCATAACGATAACCAGCTCACGCTGCATGTAAAGGCTAAGACGGACGGAACAAATTTGATCCATTGCGATTTTGCTGATCATACAGACCGTAAAAAGATCGTACCCGGGAGAGTAAGCCTGATTCAGAAAAGCGATAAGAACTACTTATACATAGCGGGCGATCTCGAAACCGGCACCAAAGGCAATAAAAAGACCTGTGCAATCCGGGTCATCAGGGCCTGCTGGTTTATATTGAAATCAAAAGGTGCCGTATCCTGGTTACAGGAAAAATATATTTATGACAATTCGCAGGTGGTTGAACTGGAACTTGCGTCATAACACATGAATAAAAACACTGAATGGGGTTATTCTTTACATCTTAATATCCATCACGGTATTGTTCATGCGGCTTTCTTCGGCCTTAAAACACATTACATGACTTTCAATTGATGCTTCGATCGTAGAGGTCAGTAAATTTGGGTTGTGTTGCGCCACGGCTTGTATCCAATCAGAGACCAATCGCCAGTCGCCGCCACCGTGTCCTTCATTTTTATAATGTTCTACTTCGGTGGTTTTTGTATTGTAGGTCTTTGTCTTATCTGTGCGGAAGTCATAAATTTTGAACTTATGCATATTGCCTTCCAGGTAACCCATGCTTCCCATGATCCGGGTGCGGCGGCCTCCCCAAGGTGTGAATGCCTCCATGTTGAACGTAGCCGTGATACCATCATCAAATAAAATGTTGGCAGTGTAATGGTCACACTGGTCATTTTCCATTCGATAAACACAACGGCCATAATCTGTAGTTTTCAGGTAATGTAAAATGGCCGAGTCTTGTTTACTTTTCTTTTCAGGCAAATCAAAAACATAGGTACGTTGCCGTTCACGCTGATATATTTTCAAGGCAGAATAAGGACATTTACTTTCAACGGCACAACCATCGGTGCAGCGATCCCTGCTTCCCTCCGGTGCATTTTCTTTTCTAAACCACTTCAGGTTACCAAATGCCTGGATTTTCTTTGAATCTTTTCCCAGCATCCATTTTAACACATCGAGGTCATGACATGATTTTGCAAGCAAAATGGGAGTTGTTTCTTTGCTTTTGTGCCAGTTGCCCCTCACATAAGAATGGCTCATATGCACATGGTCGATCGGTTCCAGGTGTTGCACGCTAATGATCTCTCCAATCGTTCCGCTTTGCATCAGTTCCCTCAGTTTGATAAAATAGGGGGCATATCGCAGCACATGGCAAACTGCTACGATGCGGCCGGTCTTTTTGGTCAGCTCTAAAATATTACGGCATTCTTCCTCACTCGGTGAAATGGGCTTTTCCAGCAACACGTCGTATCCCTGCTTCAATGCTTCCATGCACGGCTCATAGTGTAGTTGGTCGGGTGTACTGATTATGATCGCGTCCGCGAATTTTGGCTTTTTGAATACATCAGTCCAGCTGGTGAAGCAGTTGGAGGCAGGTATACCATGTTTTAAAGCATATCGTTCATTACGCAGGAGGTTTGGCTCCGCGACACCGACTACGTTCAGCTGGTCGGGGTATTCAATGGCATAATCACCATATACATTTCCGCGGGCTCCTGCTCCCAACGTGATTGCCGTAACGGGTTTATCTAATCGTTTATATAAAGGATTCTCCGGAAGGATGAGAGGTTCCCCGGTTTCATTTTTTGCCCATAAGGAGAAAGGGAAAAATGTAGTGCCAATCGTGATGCCAAAACGTTTGAGAATTTTATGCCCGGACCATCGTGAGGAAGCCATGATAATAGATTTTACATAGAAACGTTGCCGGCAAAGTTATTCCGCCCGCCATGAACAGGCAAAATACGAGCAGAATTAATGCCATAACGCCTGCAGGCTAATACTTCGTTTTATTTATTTATATTACGACACTAACTTTCACTTATGAGCCAACCTTCGCAACGATTCCTCGCCCTCGATGTATTCCGCGGCATGACCATTTGTTTTATGATCATAGTAAATACACCCGGCAATGGCGCCACGAGCTATGCTCCGCTGCTTCACGCTGATTGGAACGGGTTTACTCCAACGGACCTGGTGTTTCCTTCTTTTATGTTTGCCGTTGGCAATGCCATGAGTTTCGTTATGCTAAAATGGGGTCGGCTTTCCCAGTCGCAGGTATTGGCAAAAATTTTTAAAAGGACCCTTATCATTTTTTTACTTGGTTTCCTGATGTATTGGTTTCCCTTTGTGCATTATAATGACCAGCACCAACTGGTTGGTAATTCTTTTGCTCATACGCGTGTCATGGGTGTATTACAACGTATCGCGTTAGGTTATTGCTTTGCCTCCCTGATGGTATTGTACCTTAAACCAAAACCAATTTTTATCATATCCATCATACTGCTGGTAACCTATTGGATAATCCTTCTTTTATTTGGCGACTCGTCCGATCCTTATAATATGCTAACCAATGCCGGCACCCGGTTGGATATGTGGTTGCTGGGTCCCAATCACCTGTACCATGGCGAAGGAGTGGCATTTGATCCCGAAGGTGTTTTAAGCACTTTACCCGCCATTGCCAATGTAACCTTTGGTTACCTGGCAGGTAAATGGATCCAACTAAAAGGAAAAGAATACGAGGGGCTCACCAAATTATTATTGGCTGGTGCCCTATTGATAGCTCTTGCTTTAGGATGGGACCGTTTCTTTCCGATCAACAAAAAATTGTGGACAGGAAGTTTTGTCTTGCTGACCGTGGGGATTGACTGTATCATTCTGTCTGCCCTGATCTATGTCACGGATTTCTTACAAAAAAGAAATCCTGCAGCCAAAGGGTGGACTTATTTTTTCGAGGTATTTGGCAAAAACCCGCTTTTCATTTATCTGCTCTCGGAAATTTTGGCCATCCTCCTGGGTTTTATTAGCGTCGGTGAAAATTATCAATCGCTGCACCGTTGGATCTTTGAAAACATTTTCAGCCATGCGGGTATGTATTTTGGCTCCTTTCTTTTTGCCATCAGTTTTATGCTGGTATGCTGGCTGGTAGGCTATTTTTTAGACAGAAGAAAGATATACGTCCGGGTGTAATCAATGCTTGACGACAGGAAGGTGTAATACCTCTTCACCAAATTTTAAACATTCGTTTTCTACGGTCGGCAAGTCTTTAGATGTAATATAAGAACCGATAACATGGTCTTCAGCATTGGGTACAGCCATTTCTCTTTTCAAGCTATCGGGGGTACCCAGTTGCCTGAACATCCTTTTCATGGCTGAAACCTTCACCGTTTTGTCCTGGTGCTCTTCATCTTTAAAATAGTATAACATCAATAATGGCTGCTTCACCTTTTCAAATAGAGACGCTTTCATGGTTGTTTCCAGCAACTCCTGCAATTCGGTAACTGATTCCATCCTGTATTGATTGTACCAGTATTTCTTCTCCAGGGCAGAAGTGTCTTCCGTTGTATTGTATTTACCTTTTACCAGTCTTGCGATTTGAAGTCCCCAATGATTATTTGCCACCCACGCCAGCGGATCATTGATAGCAATGTTGGGAGAAAGCAATACCAGGCCGGCAATATCCGGGTATTCAGCTGCCAGTTTAAGCGCCAGCGTGGCGCCACTCGAAGTGGCCAGCAGGATCACTTTATTGCCTAATCGCTTCCCGATTGCATACGCTTCTTTAGCAGAATTCCAGAGCTTATCAGCAGTCAGGTTTATCATGGCGTCCGCTGTATCCATACCGTGTTCTGCCAGGCGCGATAAATAAAGATTGCAACCGAATTGTTTTGCAAACAGGGTATGAACAGGATCGCCTTCTTCCTGGCTGGCCGAAAATCCATGCAGGTAAACTACAGAATAGCCTGTTTTTTGTTTCAGGGAATCGCTTTGCCAGATTATCCTTGCTTCATTATCTGGCTTTAATTTATGTGACATCTCCCCGTCACGGACATATTTTTCAAGCAATAGTGGTTCGGCCGGAACAACCGGTAGTTCTGCAGTATAATCCGGCGTAGCTGGCTTCGGGCCCAGGAAATAAAGAATGATCAGCACTAAAGCGATGATGCCTAGCCATTTAAAAAATTTCATGGCAACTATTTCCATAAAACTACATTAAAACGATGTTTTAGAAGGGTTAAGTATCTTTTAATTGTCTGTTTCGTTTGCTGCCCCCGCTTAATTGACGTACATTTGCAACCTGAAAAAAAAGGGTGATGAACCTTCTTTGTTTGCGGTAAATACGCCTCGTCAAGCCTTGAAGCTAAACATTCACCACCCAAAAAATAAAAATGGACATCAGAAATATCGCTATCATAGCCCACGTTGACCACGGTAAAACCACCCTGGTGGATAAGATACTACATACCACTAAAGTGTTCCGGGAAAACCAGGAAACAGGTGACCTGATCATGGATAGCAATGACCTGGAACGTGAAAGAGGTATTACTATTTTCAGTAAGAACGCTTCGGTCATGTACAAGGACGTTAAGATTAACGTTATAGACACTCCGGGTCACGCCGATTTTGGCGGTGAGGTCGAGAGGGTATTGAAAATGGCCGATGGTGTTTGCCTGCTTGTCGATGCCTTTGAAGGTCCGATGCCGCAGACAAGATTTGTTTTACAGAAAGCATTACAGTTAAACCTGAAGCCCATCGTTATCATCAATAAAGTTGATAAGCCCAATTGCCGCCCTGATGAAGTGCATGAGGCTGTTTTTGAGTTATTCTTTAACCTCGACGCTACAGAAGAGCAACTCGATTTCCCTACTTATTATGGCTCGGGTAAGAATGGATGGTTTAATGATACCTTAGATCAAATTGACAATATTAATCCCCTGCTGGATGGCATTATCAAACATGTTCCGCCGCCCAAAGTAAACGAAGGCCCGCTGCAGATGCAGATCACTTCGCTGGATTATTCCTCTTTCCTGGGACGAATTGCTGTGGGTAAAGTAAGCCGCGGAACTATAAAAGAAAGCCAGCCGATCGCACTGATGCAGGCGGATGGATCCATAAAGAAAATGCGCATAAAAGAATTGTATGTTTTCGAAGGCATGGGCAAAAAGAAAGTGAAAGAAGTGGTGGCCGGTGACCTTTGCGCGGTAGTGGGTATCGAAGATTTCAATATTGGAGATACGATTGCCGATGCCGACAATCCCGAGGCATTACCGGTGATCAGCGTAGATGAGCCCACCATGAATATGTTGTTCTCGGTGAATAATTCTCCCTTTTTTGGAAGAGATGGTAAGTTTGTTACCAGCCGTCACCTGCGGGACAGGTTAATGAAGGAAACCGAAAAAAATCTTGCATTAAAAGTATTTGACAGCGAAGAAGGCGATAGCCTCGTCGTGCATGGCCGTGGTATTTTACACCTTGGAATCCTGATTGAAACCATGCGCCGTGAAGGTTACGAGTTGACGGTAGGCCAGCCGCAGGTGATCGTAAGAGAGATCAACGGAAAGAAATGCGAACCGTATGAGATCCTGGTGGTAGATGTACCACAGGAATTCGCCAGCAAGGTAATTGACCTCGTATCTCGCAGGAAAGGTGAAATGCTCATCATGGAGACGAAAGGCGAAATGCAACACCTCGAATTTGATATTCCTTCCCGCGGTTTGATCGGCCTGCGTACGCAAATGCTGACAGCCACTACAGGAGAGGCCGTCATGGCTCACCGTTTCAATGAATATAAACCCTGGAAGGGACCGATACCCGGCAGAAACAATGGCGTATTGCTTTCCAAGAATACCGAAAAGACTACCGGCTACTCCATTGATAAATTACAGGACAGGGGAACCTTCTTTGTAGACCCGGGAGAAGAAGTATATGCCGGACAGATCATTGCAGAAAACATTAAACCGGGTGACCTGGTAGTAAATGCAACCGAAGGAAAGAAACTGACCAACCACCGTGCCAGCGGAAGTGATGACGCTACACGTATTGCTCCAAAAACCCTGATGACGTTGGAGGAGTGTATGGAATATATTCAGCAGGATGAGTGTATAGAGGTAACGCCTAATTTCATTCGTATGCGTAAGGTGATACTGGATGAAAATGAAAGATTAAAGCAAAGTAAGAGAATGAGCGCGGAAGCTTTCCAGCACATTGGGATCCTAAGCTTAGAATTCCACGTGGACAAGTTGTCGCG
>JADMIO010848909.1_pt1 | contig 88608 bp, 75 predicted proteins | sample 8958161 | NCBI WGS metagenome assembly JADMIO01 (sample SAMN16585339, study PRJNA669376) | soil metagenome | isolation source: Crop rotation soil | place: USA: Cullars Rotation, Alabama | collected 2011
GCCGCGACTTCAAGTCACGTGAATTCCAAGCTTCGGATCCCACTGTGCTGGAAAGCGCTCTCGTTCTCTCCGGTCCCACTACGGACTACGGCTACACCAACTTCGGTTCGGATGTGACCACGGGCGGATACGTTTCCGAGAACCCCGTTCCCAAAGCCGTCTGCGGCGGCGGCGGAGTTTGCACTTACACCTTTACGCATGCGATTCCGGCCAATGCCAAGGGAACCTTCGCGGTCGGAATCGAAGGACGTCGGGCCATCGTCATCAACCCGGGCACCAACGCTCAGGTATCCAGCCAGTATGGCGCCAAGAACATGGTGTACTACTTCTCGGTGGACGGTTCGAAGGTGACTCCGCGGCGCACGGTGGTTTCCATCGCGAACTGCAATGCCTGCCATACCCGGTTGTCGCTGCACGGCGAAAATCGCAACCAGATCGAGCAGTGCGTCCTTTGTCACAATGCCTCGGAAACAGATAAATCCTTCCGGGCCACGGCGACCAATCCTGACGATAAGGCGCTACCGCCGCAGGGCGTAAACTTCGCCCTCATGATCCATAAGATCCACACCGGCGAAAAGCTACAGGAGGCCGGCCTGACCTACACAGTGGTGGGTTTCGGCGGCAGCCACAACGAATTCAACGAAATTCGTTATCCGGCGATGCTCAACGGTCACACGGGTGACACCGCCAACTGCTCGATGTGCCACGTCAATGGTTCGGAAGCGGTCTTCCCGATCGGGAAAAATGCCGTTACAGATCCGCAGGGACTGTGGACTCCGGCGCCGGCAACCACCTCCGCTTGCACTGCCTGCCACTTCGAAACTCCAGCCTACGCTCACGCGGCCCTGAACACGGATCCGCGCTTCGGCGAAAGCTGCTCGGTCTGCCACGCAGCCGGTAAGGAGTTCGATGTGACCAAGGTGCACGCCGGTAAGTAGGCCGTTCGTTACACAGGAGAAATGACCATGTTCCGGCCGCTACAAAAATCGAGCATGGCCTGCCCTCCGCCAGCGCGTTTCCTACGGGAGGCGCGCTGGGCATTCCTCGTGGCGGCCATTTGTTTATTAGCTAGGCTTGGGGGTGCCCAGGAGAAGGCGGGTGCCCCCACTCCAGTCCCGGCTGCGCAGGAAAAAGCTACCGCTTCGGCTCCCGCCAAGGCTGAATTCATCGGCTCGGAAGCCTGCCAGGCGTGCCACGAAGACACCTTCAACAGCTTCAAGAAGAACCCGCACCACATTGTTGAAAAGGACAAGAAGCGCGGCTTTGAAAACAATGCGTGCGAATCCTGCCACGGGCCCGGCAGCAAGCACATGGAGTCCATGTCCGCGGCCGACATCGTGAACCCGGCGAAGTTGAAACCCGCCCAAACTGACAAGCTCTGTCTCACCTGCCACTTGAATCAGCCCACCCACGTGGGCCGCCTGTCCAGCAGCCACGCGAAAAACCAGGTTTCCTGCGTCGCCTGTCACGCCGTGCACAAGAACGGCCCCGACGGTTTGGTAGCGCGCAAGCAGGCCGACATAAATAAGCAGTGCGCGTCCTGCCACAACGACGTATGGGCCAGCTTCCAACGCCCGTTCGGCCACAAGCTCAATACCGGCGGTATGTCGTGCGTCGATTGCCACAATCCGCACGGCACGTTCCAGCCGAAGTCGTTGCAGACGTTCCGCGGCAATGAGCCGGGATGCTTCACCTGCCATGGCGACAAGTCCGGACCATTTGTCTACGAGCACGCACCCGTGAAGATGGAAGGCTGTATGAGCTGCCATCAACCGCACGGGTCGTCCAATCCAAGATTATTGACGCGGCAGAACGTGCGACTGGTCTGCATGGAGTGCCATTCGAACCTTCCCACGGTGACCTCCCCGGCCGCATCGAACTCGGCCAAACTCGGCAAAGTGCCGCCGGCGCTTCACGACCTCAACAGCCCACGCTTCCAGCAATGCAACAACTGCCATCAAAAGGTACACGGCTCCAACGTAAATAGGGATCTATTCAAATGAGACTCCTACTGGCACTGATGCTGATTGTTCCGGCATTCGCCCAGCAGGCGGAGCCGGCAAAAACCGAAGAAAAGGCCGTCCAAACAGCGGCAAAGCCGGACGAAAAGCCTGCTGAGGAACCTGCCAAGGCCGATGAGAAGGCCGCGTCACCGGCGCCCGCCGGCGAACAGTGGTTCACCGGCAGCGTGGACCTCGGCAATCGCTGGTCGATCAACCAGCACGGCAACTTCGCTCAATACCGGAGCGTGGTGAATCTCAGAGAAGGGCCGAAGTTGAACGGCCTGGACTTTACCTTGTTCGATCCCAAGCACCGCCTCTTCGACCGCATCGAAGGCAACGCTCTCGGATGGGGTGGCGATCCCTACACCACAGCGCGCTTTACCGCTCGCAAGGAAGCGGCCTACGATCTCAGCTTCGATTATCGAAACCTGGCGTATTTCAACGCGGTGCCCTCATACGCCAATCCCTTCGCTCCCAATGGATTCAACGAACAAACTTTTGACGTTCACCGCCGCACCATGAGCGTTGCGCTGGACTTTCGTCCCGGCAAGCGCATCATTCCATTTCTGGCCTTCGAGCGGAACTCCGGCTATGGGCACGGTATTGACGAGTGGGTACAGGATGCCAATAATTCCTATGCAGTTCCCACGTTGCTGCGCGACAGCACCAACAATTATCGGGGTGGCGTGCGGTTTGAGCTCAACCACTTCCATGTGACGGTCGAACAGGGTGGGACGACTTTCAAGAATGACGACCAATCCTACTGGACCGGCGTGAACCGCGGCGACCGCACCGCCCCCATCTTTGGCCAGACGCTACAACTCAATGGCCTCGGACAGGCTTACGGCATCCGCGGCACGAGCAGGTACAGTAAGGCCCTCGTAACGGCGCATCCCTTCTCGTGGATCGATGTTTACGGCCAGTTCCTCTTTAGCCAGCCCAAGACCACGGTGAACTTCAGTGAAATCGCCGGCGGCAATTTCCTGTCGATGAGCCAGTTGCTGTTCTACAGCAGCCAGCAGACTATCGGGACCGGCGCTGCCAATCAACCTCACACCACGGGCAATGTCGGGTTCGAGATCCGTCCGTTTCGCCGGCTCCGCATCATCCAATCCTGGACCACCGACCGCTTCCACGACTCCGCCTACTCTCTCCTGACGGTGAATTCCGCAGCGGCCCCGTCGCCTGTTTCGCTGAATCCCTATCAGGCGGTGAACTACAACCAGGAGCAGGTCGACGTGCTGTTCGACGTTACTTCCAGAATCACGCTCCGCGGTGGCTATCGTAAAGTCTGGGGCGACGCGACAACCAACGCATCCCCGTTCTTCAGTCCGGCCGGCGGCCAGGAAGACGGCAAGTTGGATCGCAACGTTGCCATCGGCGGACTGAACGTGCGCGCTTCTCAGAAACTGTCGGTGAATCTTGAATATGAAGGTGCTGACAGCGACAACGTGTACTTCCGGACCAGCCTGAATAATTACCAGAAGGGACGCGTCCGAGCCAGGTACCAATTGCTTTCCAGCCTATCCATGCAGGCCAGCGCACGGGTGCTGCAGAACTACAATCACGGCGCTGGGATTCAATACGATTTCCTTAGCCGCGATAATGCACTCAGCGTCTCTTGGAGCCCTAACGGCGGTAAACGGATCAGCCTCATGGGCGAGTATGACCGCTCCACCATGCGATCGACTATCGACTATTTGAATCTTCCGTTCCTCTCGGCGGCGCGCTCGTCGTATCGCGACAATGCGCATACGGTCACCGGTACGATGGACATCGTGGTTCCTGGCCCCGTCGCCGCCAAGCTGAGCTTGGGTGGATCGATGTTCGTCTCCAATGGCAGCCGGAACACGGACTACTTCCAGCCGCAGGCACGGTTATCGGTACCTGTAGGAAAACACATCAATTGGAACAGTGAGTGGCGCTATTACGGTTATCAAGAAGATTTCTTTCTATATGAAGGTTTCCGCACCCACTTGTTTATGACCGGCATCAAACTAACTCGGTAGGGGGTAACACATGTCCATGCTTCAGGGCACGGTCGCGGCGGCGCTAGCCGCCGCGACTGGTTTTGCGGCCATCGCGATCACGGGGGACGCGCGCCGCGGCGAACAACTCTTTCAAAGCGAGCAGTGCATTCAATGTCACAGCTTTCAAGGCAAAGGCGGCAGGACTGCGCCCGATCTTTCCAAGCGCATTGACCGCAACTACACTCCCAGTGTGATGGCCAGCCTGATGTGGAATCACGCGCCCGAGATGTGGAGCGCGATGAAGAAGCAAGGCGTCGTCAAAGGCAACATGACGCCCGATAAGGCGGCCGACCTGTTCGCGTATTTCGTCTCGGCTCGTTTCTTCGAAAAGCCGGGTGACGCGGGCCGCGGCAAGCAAGCTTTCACGGCGCGTCACTGCGTGGAGTGCCACGGCATCACGTCGGCCATACCCGGCGGCGGTCCCGCGGTAGCAAAATGGGACAGCCTGGCAGACCCCCTCGTCCTGGCACAGCAAATGTGGAATCACGGCCCCAAAATGCGCGAGGCATTTGCGCAGAAGCACCTCGCCTGGGCGCCCATTACGGGACAGGAATTGACCGATATCCTGGTCTACCTGCAGAACCTTCCCGAAACTCGCGATCTGGCGCGCCACTTCGAATTCCCGCCTGCGGACTCCGGTGAAAAGCTCTTCCAGTCGAAGGGCTGCGTGGGCTGCCATATTGGCTCGAATGCGCTCGAGACGAAGCTGAAAAATCAGACTCTCACGGATATTGCCGCCGCCATGTGGCACCACCAGCCGCAGATGAAGCAGCCGCCCGTAACGCTGTCGCCCGAAGAGATGAAGCAACTGCTTGGCTACATCTGGACTCGCCAATACTTCACCGGCACAGGCGACTCCAATCGCGGGAAGAGGGTCTTCGAATCGAAGAACTGCGCCACCTGTCACAATGGCGGCGGCGCGCCGCAATTAGGCAAAGGCCACTCGGATATCACGATGGTCGCCGCTCTCTGGGAACACGGGCCCCGCATGTTGGACACGATGAATGAGAAAAAGCTGCCGTGGCCGCGATTCACCGCGGGACAGATGGCGGATTTGATCGCGTATCTCAACAGCCGATAAAGGGCGCGCCGGGCAGGAATGAATTTCGGCGGCCGCTAGAAACGCGCCAGCACGGCGAATCGCTGCCCACTCTGCAAGTAGTAATCTCAAATTTGGCACATCTACTGATAGTCGATGACGACGCGAATACTCTTGCGTCGCTGGCGCGCGCCTTCCGGATGTCGGGCCATGAAGCAACGGTTTGCGATAACGCCAATCGCGCGCTCGAACTGATCAAATCTCAGCCGTTCGATATGATGCTGTCCGACGTCGTCATGCCGGGCAAAGACGGACTGGCGCTGCTGGCCGAAATACGCGGTCTCGACATCGCCCTCCCGGTGGTGATGATTTCCGGGCAGGCCAATATCGACATGGCCGTCCGCGCCACCCGCCTGGGCGCAGCCGACTTTCTGGAAAAACCGCTCTCCACCGACAAGCTCCTGCTCACGGTCGACAACGTGCTCAAGGTCAAACGGCTGGAAGAAGAAAATCGCGAGCTGCGGCAACGAGTGGGCAAGCACGAGATCGTGCACTCCGGCGAAGCGATGCGGCGCGTGATGGCGCAGGTGGATCGAGTGGCTGCGAGCGAGGCTCGGGTCTGCATTCTCGGCGAGACGGGGACAGGCAAGGAATTGATCGCGCGGGCACTGCATCAGCGAAGCGGGCGGCGCGACGGACCGTTCGTCACTCTGAATTGCGCCGCGGTGCCAGGCGAACTGATCGAGTCCGAACTGTTCGGCCATGAGAAGGGGAGCTTCACCGGCGCCGCCACGCGCCATATCGGCAAGTTCGAGCAGGCGCACCACGGCACGCTTTTCCTCGACGAGATCGGCGACATGCCTCTCGTGATGCAGGCCAAGCTGCTGCGAGTTCTCGAAGAACGGCAGGTGGAGCGCGTCGGCGGAGACCGCACCATTAGCGTCGATGTCCGTGTAATCGTGGCAACGCACCACAATCTTGACGAATTGGTCCGCAAGGGGACTTTCCGGCAGGACTTGTACCATCGCATCTACGTCTATCCGCTGATGCTGCCCTCGCTACGCGAGCGAGTCGACGACATTCCGGCGTTGGTTGCCCATTTCGCGGCTCAGGTTTGCGAGCAGAATGGATGGAAAATGAAACCGTTTGAGCCGGGAGCCCTCGAAGAGTTGCAGCGGTATTCGTGGCCGGGGAATGTGCGCGAGCTTCGGAATGTGGTGGAGCGGCTGTTGCTGCTGGCCGAAGGTCCGGTGGATGCCGCGACGGTTCGTCTGGCGCTGCCCGCTCGCTTGGACGATCCGCGTCCGTCAGTTCTCGGAGCCGTGCCGGCGGTGAGCGGTACGCTGGCCCAAAGGGTGGACGCATTTGAGCGGGAGCAGTTGTTAGCAGAGCTGAAACGGCACAATCAGCGGATGACCGACACTGCCAAGGCGCTCGGGCTCGAACGGAGTCACCTGTACAAAAAGTGCCAGGCTCTGGGCATCGATCTGCGCGCTATGCGAGGCGGTGGAACGCAGTAGGCGTCCGGGTTTCGTTGAGCAGCGCCCAAGTTCGGTGATCCCACAGCAGGTTTCCATGCCGCTGATGGCGCGTACCGCTCCGTATACTCACTGCCACATTGGCGGCGTGAGGAAATACCCGGCCGGCAGGTCCCACGCTACCGATGCCCGGAAGAGTGAAGCGTTCTCCTCCCCACACCTGCATCACGTCGTGCGGATTATAGATATGGATGTGCCGCGCCACAGCGGCAGGCTGATAGTCCGGCAGCACTGGGGTTGCAATCGTGACAAGAGTATCCATGTGGAGGGGCGCAAGAGAGTGCGTCGCGAGCGCCGCCACATTGCCACCGTGGCTGAATCCAACCAGGTTCACGCCGCGGGCCTTTTGGATGTGGAGCTTGATGAATTTAACCAATTCCGCCGCGGCGCGTGTGCGCGCTTCTCTGCTATTTCCCCCGCTCCATCCCTCGAAGAGCAAAGGTGGGCGCCCGAAAGCTGTGGCGATGCTGCGCATCGGCCGTGCTTCCGAGGCATAGGTATGTTTCCACTTTCGCCAGTCGGTGCCGGGGACCACGATGGTGACGTCGGCTTGCGAGTTCATACCTTCAGTAAACCCCTTTCGCTCCGTCGGCGATCGGAGCCGCGACCGTGAGGAAGCGGAGTGGTCGCTCCAGGCTGACACCACTTAATAGGCGGACCGGGCCGGCCCACTACAACTCCCGGTAGCGAACCAGTTGGATGGAGTATCGTTCGAGAGCGGCCCGCGTTTCCGGTGCGATCAACGCGTTCAATTCATCCTCTCGGCATTCTTTCAGGCGCGTGCGGGCATTGCGCAAAGCCTCGCCGCAGCGGCCCGGATGCGTCATGAATTCCGTCGTGCCTTCCGGAATTTCAGCGAGCAACTGCGCCAGTTCGGCCGTCTTAAACCGGCCGGTGATTTGGAACCCTGCGAAGTGGTCCGTGGTACGGCATCCATGGCCTTCGAGCACCCGATGGAAGCGCTGCCGGACTAGGCCGAGCGCCCGGCTGGTGAGTTGCTTGATTTGCGGCACGCTACCGCGCAACGCGGTCAACGGAAAATCGAAAGGCCGCCGCACCCAGCGAATATCGAATTCCTGGCCGAGGCGCGCTACCGCATCCAGCACCGGCGGCGCCAGGTGCGTATGCTTATGCGTGTCAAGGTGAGTGGGTTGGATACCCGCACTCTGTATGCGCTGGATCTGCGCGCGCAGTTCCTCGTAGGGCCGGATTTCGCGGCGTGCCAGTGCCGTCAGCAACCGCGCCACCGTCGCCGGGAATTCCCGTCCACTCACCAGCGACGTTCCACCGACCAGCACCAGGTGGCACCCGACGTCCAGCGTCGGCGTCTCGCGCGCGAACCGAACGGCATCGTCGAAAGCCTCGCCGTTCGCCATCAGAGTCGTAGCCGTGAGAATGCCGTGGCGGTGCGCTTCCACGATGCCCTGATTGACGTCCGGCGTGAAGCCGAAATCGTCCGCGTTGACGATCAGTTGTTTGCGCGCGCTCAAAATATCTTCAGTTGGATGGTCAGGAACTTCTTGGGATTGGCGCGAATGTCGCGGAGCAGCGACTGCATCTCGCCAGTGGTGCCGGTGAGCGTGTCGTAGAGTTGCGGGTTGACGAGCAGTTGCCCCACCGTGCCCTGCCCGCCGGCGATCTTCTCCAGCGTCCCGTTCAACCGGTTCACGAGCACGTTGGCCTGGCGGTACAGTTCTTCGTCCTTGATCAACTTGCCCGCCGTACCGCGGCCGGCGTTGATTTCGGCGATTAACTTATCGAGCTCGGCGATCGTCTGCTTCGCCTCGTCGAACAGCGCGGGGTCCTTCAGCAGCTTGCCTGCCGTGCCCTGACCCGCCTGCACGTCCGCCAGGATGGCGTCTACGCGTTGCAGCGGAGCGCGCACTTCCTGATATAGCTTGTCGTCATAGATCAACTTGCTGAGAGTGCCGTTGCCCGTGCGGATATCGGTCAACAGCTTCTTGCCTTCTGCGCTGATGGCGTTGATCGTGTTGTAGAGCTCTTCGTCCTTCAGGATCTTACCGAGATTGCCCTGCCCGGCTTCCACCCCGGCCAGCAGGTTATCGACGCGCTTGACGCTGGTCTGAAAGGTGTTGAGCAGCACAGCCATTTGCTTCAGCAATTCGGGGATATCCTGCGACTGCAGCGGCTTTAACTCGGCGCCGTCCTGGACGTGTTGGGGAGACACACCCTTCGTAATGTTCAGGAATTTATCGCCCAGCAGATTGGCCGCACCGATGCCGACTACGGAGTCCACCGGAATCTGGCTGAGGAACTCGGGCTTTACTGACATAATGAATCCCACGGCGCGCTGCGGATCGCGGGACGCGGTGAGTTCCAGCCGATCGAGATATCCGATCGTGATGCCATTCAAGCGCACGGCAGTTCCGTCCACCAGGCCGGACGCATCATCCATGTAAGTGCGCAGGGTTGCCTGAGATTTAAATAGTCCACCCTTGGTGCTGGTCAGTAGGAAAACGAGTACAAAGAGAATAATGAATGAGGAGAGCGCCACTACCCCTACCCGCAACTGCGACCAGCGTACTTTGCTCGGATCCGGCATCGTCTACTCTCGCTGTTTCACGAATTTCGTTATGTACGCGTCCTGCGATGCTTCCAACTGATCCTGGGTTCCTTCAAAGATCAGCCGGCCCTCTTTCATCACCATGAAAGTGGTGCGTGCCGCCCCGTTAGCGGTCTGGCTTGCGGGCACCAGGCTCCCCTGTTCCGAATTGTAGCGGAAATTCGCGATCAGGTTCCCGTCCTGATAGCGATGCGTCACCATGAGTGTAGTGGTTTTACTACGATCGCGCTCTTTGATTACCAGCGCGATGATCGTGTGGGCCGTAATGGGGTCCAGGCCGGCGGTGGGCGAGTCGTAGAGCACCAGTGGGGGCTCAGTGACCACGGCGCGGGCGATGGCTGCGCGCCGCCGCATGCCGCCCGAGAGTTCGCTCGGAAACTTCGCCAGCGTCCGGCCCAATTCCACGAACTCCAGCGCCTCCGTGACGCGTTTCTGTACCTCCTCCGGAGGACATTTGATAGCGCGCTGATTAAGCAATGGATACCCGACGTTGTCTTCGATGGTCATCGAGTCGAAAAGCGCACTTTCCTGAAACAGCATGCCGATCTTGCTGCGAATGTCGAAGAGATCGCGCTCCGGCAGGTTGCCGATCTCGCGCCCGAAGACGAATACCTTGCCGGAATCCGGCCGGGCGAGCCCGAGAGCAGTCTTCAGGAGCACGGTTTTGCCGCTGCCCGCCGCTCCGAGAATGACCCGCGATTCTCCCTGCTGCGCCTCAAAACTCAGGTCGACCAAAGCGGGAACGCCGTCGAAGGAGACGTTGACGCGTTCGAATCGAAGAATTGGCTCCTTACTTTCGCCCCGATCCATCACACCGCATCCACAAAGATTTTGGTGATCACCAGGTCAAGAATGAAAATCATGACGGTGGACATCACCATCGCCTGGGTGGTCGCGCGGCCCACGCCCTGCGTACCGCCGGTGGTGCGCAAACCGTAGAAGCAGCCGATGAGCGCGATTACAATGGCGAAGAAGAACGGCTTCAAAAGCCCTTCTGCCACATCGTGACCATCCAGCGCCTGCCAGGCGGTCATCCAGTACTGCTTTGAAGGCAGCGCAAGCGCGAAGTGGGAGACTACCCAGCCGCCGAAGATCCCCACGAAGTCGCCGATGATGACCAGCAGCGGAAGCATGAATCCGGTGGCAATCAGCCGCGGTGTGACGAGCTTCTGGAGTGGATCGGTGCCGAGCGCCCGCATGGCATCGATCTGCTCGGTGACTTTCATCGATCCGAGTTCGCTGGCGATTCCCGATGCGTTCCTGCCGGCCACCATGACCGCCGTCAGGACGGGTCCGAGTTCGCGCACCAGCGTGATGGACACTAACTGGCCGGTCTTGCCGACCTGACCGTAAGTCGCCAGGGCGTGATACATCTGCAGCGCCATGACAGCTCCGCTGAAGAAGCCCACGATGACCACGATGAGAAGACTGCCGACGCCGATCGTGTCCATCTGGAACGCGATGTCGTCGCCATAATGAGGAGTGCGTAAGATGTTCCGGAATGCTCTGCCGGCCAAAAACGAGAATTCCTGAACGGATAGGACAGGCTCTTTCAGAAGGTCCAGCAAATAGGTCGATCCCCGAACTCCGATGCTACCATACAAGGGAGAAACCAACCATGAAGGGCCTTACCGACATACCCGGTATTCGTGTGGGCCATGTCTCGGATTTCGAAGCAATTACCGGTTGCACCGCGATTCTCTTCGAGCAGGGTGCGGTGGCTGGTTTCGACATTCGAGGCTCCGCCACCGGCACCGAGGAGACGCCCGTCCTGGACCCCGGTCACGTCACTCCGCAAATTCATGGAATCCTGCTGGCGGGCGGCAGCGCCTTCGGCCTGGAAGCGGCATCGGGAGTGCGGCGGTACCTGGAGCGTAAGGGAATCGGCTACGACACGGGAGCGGCCAAGGTGCCGCTGGTTCCCGCGGCGATCCTGTACGATCTCGGCATCGGTAAGTCCGACGTGCGGCCTACGGCGGCCATGGGAGAGGCTGCCGCAACAGCGGCCACCACGGACGCGGTGAAGGAAGGATGCGTGGGCGCGGGCACGGGCGCGACGGTCGGCAAAATTCTGGGCATGCGGCAGGCCATGAAATCGGGGCTCGGATCGTTCACGGTGACGCTGCCTGGGGACGTGATGGTCTCGGCGCTGGCGGCAGTAAATGCATTTGGCGAAGTCCGCGATCCCGCGACGGGCAAGGTAGTCGCAGGTGCGCGCAAGTCGGCAGACAGCCGCGAGTTCATCGACACGCAGGCTGAGATGAAGCGCCGTCCGCCGGCGGGCTTTGGGGTGCGCAATACCACTCTCGTCGCAGTGGCTACCAACGCACGGCTCACGAAAGTGCAGGCGACGAAGGTCGCGCAGCAGGCCTCTTTGGGAATGGCGCGCACCATTTACCCGGTGAATACGATGTTCGACGGCGATATCGTGTTTGCCGCCTCGGTGGGTGATAAAGCGGCGGACCTGAATACGCTAGGAGTCGCAGGGGCGGAGGCAGTGGCGGAGTCGATTCTCCGTGCCGTCCGTCTGGCCAGGACGATGGGCGGCGTGCCGGGGCTGGCGGGGTAAGCGTTCGCGCTTTTCCGCGGCCCGTCGGTGGCGCAACTAGTGCGTCATCGGGTAAACAGCGTAGTTGACCGCGATCTTGATGGCAAGCTGGGCGAATTCGGCGGGGTAAGTCGGCGTATCCGCATACTGCCAGGCGTCACCCAAATCCATGTTGTGGCAGATGGCCACCATGAGGCGGCCCTTGTCGTCGTACACGCCGCGCCAGGTATCCTTGTAGCCGTCCTGCTCATAAGTGTTGCCGGAACGGAGGTATTGGGCACCGGGAACCTGATACTTGTCGTCCAGATCGTTCACTACGTGGAAAATCGGATCGTCTTTGGGCAGGTCGACCACAGGGCGGTCCGGGAAAATGCGCTGAAAACTATCCATGAAGACTTCCCATTCCTGGGTGCCGTGGAAATCGTCGACCATGAGGAAGCCGCCGCGATCGAGGTACTCGCGCAGTTTCTTTGCCTGCTGCTCGTCCAACTGCCAGTGGCCCACTTCCACCGCGTACAGCCAGGGGTAATCGAGCAGTGGACCGTCGTCCATATCGATCACTTCTTCCACGGACTGGCTGTCAATGCGGGTCAAGCGGCGGATGGCTTTCTCGAACAGGCGATCGGCGCGATTGGAATCCACGCCCCAACTGTAGCCGCGACGTCCGCCGCGGCGGCCGCCAAATCCACCGAACCCGCCACCGAAGCCGCCGAATTGGGGATAGCGGAGTCGCGCGAAGGCGAATTCGCCTTTCACCTCGGCATCCGGCGGATCGGGTACCGCGTCCTGCATTTCGTATTCGTAATTCTGCGAATGGCGTGCGCGGTACTGTCCCCACACCAGAGCTAAAGGCGCCAGCGCGAACACTCCGGCAAGCACAGCCAGACGCTTCGGCATATTGGGTACAGTGTATCGTATTCGAAATCCGCCGGTGGACCAGCCCTAATAGAACATGCTTAGCTTGTCCCTGTCCGAGCGACGAAATGCACCCGCCGATTCCGTTGCCAGCATGACTCCTGCATCTCGATGCATTCCGGCCGCTCCTTGCCATAGCTCACGGGTGCGAAGTTCCCTTCCGGCAGTCCGAACTCGCGCAGCACCTTCACTACGCTCATAGCGCGCCGGTCGCCCAGGCCCAGGTTGTACTCGGCCGACCCCCGCTCATCGCAGTGGCCCTCTACCGTAACTTTCAGCGACGGGAACTCGCGGAAAATCGCGCGTAGCAACTCTCCATCCTGCCGCAATGTCTCGATCGCATCCACGGCGACATCGAAACGATCGTACGCAAAGTAAATATCGGCAAGCCTTCCGTTCACTTCCGCGAGCGCCTGCTCGAAGTTCCGCGGCGCGGGAGGCCCATCTGGGCGTGGCAGTGGCCGGGCCCGTGCCCGTTCGACTTCCACCCCGGGTGGCATCACCGGCTCCGGGGCGTGCAAGGGAGGCGCCTCTTCCTTCATCGAAGGCGTGGGCGGCTCCACAAAGGGCGCGTGAGGACGTTGGCGGATGCCACATCCGCTCATCGCCACAACCGCTACCAACGACCAAATTCGTTTCATGACTCCATTCAGCCCGATCCGCTTCGCTGAAGCGATACCCGCTCATGGGTATTTTCACCAGCCGCGCCGCCGCTTATGCTGGAGGGCATGGATCGAAAGGTGCGCTGGATTCTGGGCATCTCCCTCGGTGGCCTGCTACTGCTGTTGGCTGTTGCCGGCACGGCGGGCATGGCGGCGCTACGCCGCGTCCGCGACGCCGAAGCGGGACAGCGCGCTCTTCTGCGCAATCACGCCGCTTGGCTGCGGCGCGTCGAGAACGGCATTTACCTGTCGGGAACCCTGGCCCGCGACTATTTTGCCGATCCCACCGGCGCGGATGCACCTGCGCTCCAGGCCCGCCTCACGCAACTGGAGACCGACACGAAACGGGCCGTGGAGCAGAGTCCGGCAGAGTTGCGCGGCGATGTTGTGACCTACTGGCGAATGTTGAACCTCATGATGGAACTGGCCCGCAAACGAACAACACCGGGACTGGACGCCTACTTCCGCCGTCAACTCACGGAGCGCCGCGAGAGCATGCTGCGGATTGCAGACCGCGCGGGCAGTACTTTCGATGTGCAGTGGACACAGGGGCAGAGCCAACTGACGCAAATGTACGCGCAGCTCTGGTGGCTCTTAGCACTCGAACTGACGTTGGTGTTGGGCCTGGGACTCCTCGTCTCTATTTCGGGAGCGCGCCGCCTGCTGAAACTCGAACGCGAGCGAGCGTCTCTCGCGGGACAGCTCGAGCGTGCCCAGGAAGACGAGCGCCGCGCGATCGCCCGCGAACTTCACGACGAGATCGGGCAATCGGTGTCAGGCATGGTTCTTGACCTGGCGCGCGCCGCAGGGGATGCGGCCGGCGAAGATCGCTCCAAGCTATCGGCAATCGCCGCGGCAGGTGAACGCACCATAGAAGCCGTCCGCCGGATCGCGCTGTCGTTACGCCCATCCATGCTCGACGATCTGGGATTAGTGGCGGCGTTGGAGTGGCAGGCCCGTGAAGTCGGTAACCGCACTGGGCTGCATATCGAAGTCGACGCGCCGGATGCCGCGGGCAAGCTACCGGAGGCGCAGCAGACCTGCCTGTATCGCATTGCACAAGAGGCGCTGCAGAACTGCGCGCGCCACGCACAAGCCAGCCACGCGCGCGTCGCGCTCAGTCAGTCAGGCAAGTTGGTTAGCCTACAGGTCGAGGATGATGGCAAAGGTTTCCAGACGAGCCGTACGCGCGGCCTCGGGATTCTCGGAATGGAGGAGCGCGCCGGCCGTATGGGCGGACGATTCAAGTTACGGTCGGAACCGGGCCGCGGCACCGTTCTCAGCGTGGAATTGCCCCTATGAAGCCGATCCGCGTACTTTTAGCTGACGACCACGCCATGCTGCGCAGCGGTCTGCGGCTCCTGTTGCAGCGGGAATCGGATCTTGCGGTGGTCGGTGAGGCGGGTGACGGGCGCGCCGCGCTCGACTGGCTCACGAGCGAACCAGCGGATGTTGCGGTGATGGACGTGGGCATGCGTGGCTTGAATGGCATCGAGGCGACCGAGGAAATTTCGCGGCTCTATCCGAAGCTTCGGGTCATCATGCTGAGCATGCACGGCGATGAGACGTACGTGCTGCGCTGCCTGCGCGCCGGTGCGCGGGCGTACGTTCTGAAGGAATCGGCCGAGCACGAGTTGATCGAAGCGATCCGTGCGGTGGTGGCCGGCAAGTCGTACTTCAGCCCGAAGGTGAAGCGCCTGTTGCAGCAGGATCACGTCGCGCAGTTGCAGCGTTCCGGAGTTTCCGACCGGCTGGAGCTATTGAGCGTGCGCGAGCGCGAAGTGCTGCAGTTGGTGGCAGAAGGCAACAGCAATAAGGAAATTGCAGCGCGCCTCTACCTGAGCGTTTACACGGTAGAGACGCACCGCAAGAATATACTCGACAAGCTGAAACTCCACGGCGCCGCCGACCTGATTCTCTACGCTGTCCGCCGGGGAATGGTGGGCTAGAACTCCCTTTGGAGCGACCTCACCGTCCTTACCCAGCGGCCCGGGCCGCGGATTTCCGCCGCATCGCCCGCAGCAGATCGAGCGCCTCGGGTAGTGCGAATTGCTCGCCCTGATACGACTCCACGAAGCGGCCGCCGCGAATCTCGCCGCGCGCTTCCATACGCCGCAGCGACACCAGCAAATCGCGCCATGCCGGAGCCAGCGATTCCCTGTAAGCCGCATCGCGAAAGAGCACGCCCCAGCGCAGCAGCAATTGGCGCGCGAATCGCTCCGCGTGAGCATCCGGCATTCCGCTTGAATGACGCAGCAGATCCCACCGTCCCGGAGCGTGGCGCGGCCGCTTGGCATTGCGGCGCGTCGGGTCGAGGAGCACGCGCAAGTTTTCGAATCCATCGGCGGTAACCAATCCGGCCGTCACCAATTCCCAGAGTCCCTCTTCCACGTCGGCCGCAGATTGGCCCGTGGCGCGCGTGAGGTCGGCAAAAAAAGACGCGCCCTGCTCTTCGATGACGGCCAGCACATCGCGCGCGCCGCCGGAGAGGGATTCCCGCGCCGTCTGCATCGGCCCGCTCAACAGCCACGGCGCATCCTCGCGCAGCAGGATTGCAAGCGGCGCGGAACGGGTGGGCCGCACGCGCCGGGCCTTGTTTTCGTCGATTTCACGCTCGAACGCCGGATGCGGCGAAAGCCTGCCCCAGGTCACTTCGCCCGCAAGGCAGAGCTCATCCAGGTACTCGGGCGCATAGCGCGCGATCCGCTTCGGCAGCACGTCGGACTCCCACTCCGCCGCCGCGAACTCGCTGCCCTGCATCTGCCGGATAATCTGCAGTGTGCCGTCGACGCCGTGGAGTTGCGTACCCGGCTCCAGGTGCTGCCAGCGCGCCAGAAAATCCTCGAACTCCGCCGTGGTCACAGGCTCGATCTCGCGCCGCAGCTTGCCGATAGTAAGCCGGTGGATGCGCGCCAGTAAGCGGCGATGGCACCACTCCACTTCGCCGGAGCGCTGCCCGAAATGGCCGCGCAAAATCTGCCCCTCCGCTTCGAGCTGCGCGAGCCCCTGGTCGACAAGATCACGCGGCATCGCGAGCTTACCGGCGATCGCGCTGCCTGTATGCGGGCCGGAACATTCGAACCAGCCGCGCAGAATCTCCGCTGCGCAGCGCTCGGACGACTCCGGAATGGGTCTTCCCGGTGGCGCATCGATCAGCGGATTCGCCGCGGCAAGAGGATACACCCGCAGCACCATTGCCAGCCGCTCGGCGGGAACCCAGAAACGGCGATCTTCGATAGTAACCGCGGTGGCGCGGCGCGCATTCGTGAGCACCGCAAATTTCCCGTCCTCCGCCAGGGCAGGCATGAGGCTGAACGCGCACAATGCTTCGTGCAGCTCCTCGACATCGCGCATCGGCGGCCATGCTTCGGCCATCACTTGTTCGATAGCGGCGGGATCCAGCGCACCTGCCTCGCGCTCGTCAGGAAGCGTGCGGCGCATCTGTACGGTGCGCGCGCGCCGCTCCTCCAGCGGTGCGTCATCCAGATACGCGTACGGATTGGCGTTCAGAATCTCATGCGAGAACGGTGACGGCTCCGCGGTATCGATGGCGACGGTTTCGACAGTCCCGTCATGCAACGCTTGCAGCAATTCCTTCAGCCCGCGCAGGTCCATGGCTTCATGGAGGCAGTTGTCAATGGTCTCCTTCACCAAGGGATGGTCGGGAATCCGCACCTCACCGGTGAGGTTCTCGGGACAGGCGGCCTGATCCGGGAACACTGCCGCCATCAAGTCGTCGGCGCGCATGCGTTGGATCGGCGGCGGTATTTTCCGCCCGCCCGAATAGCGCGGAATCGCCAGCGCGCGCGAGGCGTTCCATCGCCACCGCGCCGTGAACATCGGCGCCGGCAGGAGCGCCTGTGTGAGTACTTCCTCCACTGTCGCAGGGCGCAGAAACTCGAATACGACCTCCAGCGGAAACGAATGCTGCTCGCCCAGCGAAATGCAGATGCCGTTGTCGGTGGCGGCAGCCTGCAATTCAAAATTGAATGAACGGCAGAAGCGCTTGCGCAGCGCCAGTCCCCACGCGCGGTTGAGGCGCGCCCCAAAAGGAGCGTGAATGACCAGTTGCATGCCGCCGCCCTCATCGAAGAAGCGCTCCGCAACCACGCGCCGATCCGTCGGCATCGTGCCCAGCATCCGCTCGCCCGCTTGCGCGTAGGCCACCGCCTGCTCCGTGCCTAAACGATCGAGTCCGCACTCCGGAGGTACTGCTCCGCTGCGCGCGATCTCTTCGCGCAACTGAGAGATCTCGTGCGAAAGTTCCCGCGTGCGTCCCGGGGCTTCGCCGCGCCAGAAGGGAATGGAAGGCGCGGCGCCTTTCGCGTCCTCCACGCGGACCCGCCCCTGTTCCACGCGGCGGATGCGCCACGAGTTTGTCCCCAGCAGAAAGATGTCGCCGGCCATGCTTTCCACGGCGAAGTCCTCGTCGAGCGTCCCCACAGACGTGCCTTCGGGCTCCTTCACCACCAGGTACTGGGCAGTGTCCGGAATTGCGCCGCCCGAAGTGATCGCGGTCAGGCGCGCGTTGCGCCGGCCGCGTACCACGCGATTGACGGCGTCGCGATGCAGGTACGCGCCCGCCCGGCCTCGGGCAGTCGAGATGCCTTCGGAGAGGACTTCCAGCACGCGATCGAATTCCGCCTGCTCCAGCGTGCGGTATGACCAGGCGCGCCGCATCAGGTCGAAGAGTTCGTTTTCGCCGAGATCCTCGCAGGCGCACGCCGCCACGATCTGCTGCGCCAGCACGTCCAGGGAATTGCGCGGCAGTTCGATCCGGTCCAACTCACCACGATGAATCGCTCGCACCAGCGCCGCGCACTCGATCAGCTCATCGCGCGTGGTGGCGAAGAATCGGCCCTTGGGAAGCGCGCCCACCCAGTGACCCGCCCGCCCAACCCGTTGCAGCGCCACCGCTATGGACCGCGGAGAGCCAATCTGGCAAACGAGGTCGACGCTCCCGATATCGATGCCCAACTCCAGGGATGCGGTTGCCACCACCGCGCGCAGTTCGCCGTTCTTCAATCGGTTTTCTGCATCCAGCCGCAGTTTGCGGGAGAGGCTGCCGTGGTGCGGCAGCACCGCGTTTTCACCGAGCCGGCCAGCCAGATTATGCGCCACGCGTTCGGCCAGCTTGCGGGTGTTGACGAAGACCAGCGTGGTGCGGTGTGCGCGGATCAACTCGGCGGTGCGATCGTAGATCTCGCCCCACATTTCATTGCTGGCGACCGGTCCGAGCTCATCGCGCGGCACTTCCACCGCCAGTTCCATGGCGCGCTTGTGCCCTACGTGGACGATATGTGCATCGTCGCTCAAGAACGCCGCGACGTCCGCCAGCGGACGCACCGTGGCGGAGAGGCCGATCCTCTGCGGCCGGCGTAAGCCGCTCTGTTCCACCAGCCGGTCGAGGCGCGCGAGCGTCAGCGCCAGATGCTCGCCGCGCTTATCGTCCGCCACGGCGTGGATCTCGTCGACGATCACGGTGCGGACCTTCGCCAGCATCTCACGAGGCTTCGCGGCGGTCAGCAGGATAAACAGCGACTCCGGCGTGGTGACCAGAATGTGCGGCCGTTCGCGCGTCATGCGCTGCCGTTCGCTTTGCGGCGTGTCGCCCGTGCGAAGGGCCGTGGCGATCGGCCTCAGTTCGATGCCCCGCTCACGCGCCAATGCTGAAATCTCCGCCAGGGGTATGTCGAGATTCTTGTGGACGTCATTGCTGAGCGCTTTCAGCGGCGACACGTAGACGATCTGCGTCTCGCCGGGCAGTACCGCATGGCGCGCCAGGCGCACAAGCTGGTCAATGGCAGTGAGAAACGCGGCAAGCGTCTTGCCCGACCCGGTAGGCGCGGAGATCAGCACATCGCGGCCCTTGGCGATTTCGGGCCAACCCTGGATCTGCGGTTCGGTGGCGCGGCCAAAGCGGGAGACAAACCAATCTGCTACGAGGGGATCGAAACCGGACAGCACTGGTTCGATTGTACCGCTCGAAGAAATTGAGCCGCTTCGTTTATAGCGGTCTTAGGAAGAGTTGTTGCCGTGGCTTCGCGCGATCAGTCGCGAGCCTCAGAACCGTGTCACTTCGGTGAAATTGAAATCGCGCACCTTCATCGCGGGCACAACCATATCGAACGTTTCTTCGCCCGACGAGCGGACCACCGGCGAAAGCGCCTCTACGTTCGAAAGCATCTCCATCAAGCCTTGATTGAAACGGAAATTCCGCACACCCGCTGTCACCCGGCCGTCCTCCACCAGAAACGTGCCGTCGCGTGTCATCCCCGTGAAGATCTTCTCGTAGGGGTCGACCTCACGGATGTACCAGAGCCGCGTCACCAGAACGCCACGCTCGGTGGACGCGATCATTTCGTCGACGCTGGTATCCCCGCCCGCAATCACGATATTTGCCGGTGACTCGCCATACTCATTCGGCAGTGGGAGTCCATGGCCAGTGGGCTCCACCGCCGCCCGTGCGGCCGCCTGTCTGCTGTAGGCGATCTCTTTCACCACTCCGCCCTCCACCAACGTCAGACGCCGGCGTGGAACACCTTCGCCGTCGAAAGGCGCTCCGGATTGCAGGGGGTGCCAGACATCGTCATGGACTGTAATATTCGTGCCGAAGATCTGTTTGCCGATGCGGTCGTTTAGAAAACTGCGGCCATCGCGAATCGCCGTGGCGCTGAAATCGCCGAACATCTGACCGGCCAAGTCGAGCACCGCCGCCGGTTCGAGAACCACCGTATACCGTCCCGCGGGCAACACCTGAGGGTCCGCCGACATGGTCGCCTTGCGGGCCGCGGACTGCGCCAGGGCGAGTGGATTCAAATCGCGGTGATTGCACGCGCTCGCCTTGGCCCAGCCCGAACTGGTGGCGGCCATCGAGGTGATCGAGAACCGCGCCATGGTTTCGCGATATTCCGCGTGCACTCCGCGCGAGTTCATCAGCGCGTACGAGACCTCGTCGGTGGAATAGATTCCGGCCGCGGTCTGCCCCGCTGCTTCCACCGCACCGATCGCCTCCGCCACGGCCTGGGCGCGATCGTGTGGCGTCACTGCGGCGGTCGCCTCGAACCAGCGAAGCACGTGTACGTATTCTGCCCGTTCGGCCAGCGGCAGCGATTCCGCATCGGGCTCTGTCAGCCGCGTTAGCGCGATCGCGTCCTCCACCACATCCCGAATCGATTGCGCATCCAGGCGGTTGGTGGATGCTCGCGCGGTGCGGCCCTCAATGCGTGCCCGGACCGAAAGGTTTGTTGCGCTCTCGGCCACGTTCTGATGGATCGCATTGTTGGCGAAGCGCGTCAGTGCCTGGTCACCGGAAGTGAGAATCGCTTCTACTTCGTGCACGCCCATCGCGCGCGCAGCGCTTACCACTTGATCGTGTACCTGCGCCGCATCAACCGGCATAAGCGCTCCCCACTTTGATCTGGCGGAATCTCGAAGGGCTCGCGCCATGGCCCGTACCCATCACTTGCTCGGGTTGCCCTTTGCCGCAATTCGGCACGCCCCACAAGGTCCAGTGCTCCCGGCCGGCAATTGCTTCGCACGCGTTCCAGAATTCGGTGGAAATACCGCTGTAACTGGGGTTCTTCAGCATGCGTACGCGTTTTCCGCCGCGCATTTCCCAGGCGATCTCGCAGCCGAACTGGAAGTTGTAGCGCTTGTCGTCAATCGACCAGCTCCGGTTGGTCTCCATGTAAATCGCATGGTCCGCGCCGAACACTTCTTCCAGCGATTGCTTTCCCGGTTGGAGGCTCACGTTGGTCATGCGGATCAGCGGAAGCCGCGCCCAGCCATCGGCGCGCATGCATCCGTTGGAACGCTGCTCGCCCACCGCCGAAGCGGTCTCTCGCGACGTCATATACCCTGTGAACTCACCGGCCCGAATGATGTCCGTCTGTTGGGCCGGCACTCCCTCATCGTCGAACGCGAATGTCCCGAGTCCCGGGCCGTGTTCCTGACGGGCATCGCAGACCACATTGACGATCTCGGATCCGTAGCGTAACTTTCGCAGTTGATCGAGCGTTAGGAAGCTCATGCCGGCGTAGTTGGCTTCGGTTCCCAAGACGCGGTCCAGTTCAATCGGATGCCCGATCGACTCGTGAATCTGAAGTCCGAGTTGCGAGCTGTCGAGGATCAGATCGAATACCCCTTCGGGGCATTGGTCCGCGGAGTGAAGGGCGACCGCTTCCCCGGCAATACGCGGTGCATGGGCGAGCAGGTTCAATTCGTCGAGTAGTTCGTAACCTTTCAACTGGTACTGGCCGCCGAAAGAATTCGGGTACGAGCGCTTCTGGATTTCCCCGTCTTTATAGCAGAGCGCCGAGAAGCCGGCCCCGCTGGTGGTGCGCGTCTGATCGATCAGGCTGCCGAGCGTCGATGCGAAGACCTGGCGCTCGCGCTCGAAGTGCATGGATGCTTCCGCCAGGCTGATCGCGGCGTCGCGCCGGAGTTCGCGGTCGATGGCAAGCAGCACCGCAAGATTCCGATCCACCGAAATGGCAAAAGGATCGATGGCGCATGGCGAGACCCACGTCGCCTCATACCTTTCCTCGGGCGCCAGTATTACGTCGGACTTCCTGGCCAGCGTGCCCGCGCGCGCAATCTCCAACGCCAAGGTCGCCGCGCGTTCGATGCCCCGCTTGCTCACATCGCCGGTAGCCGCGAATCCCCAGCAGCCGTATGCCAGCACGCGAATGCCAAGACCCATCGACTCGCTGCTGGACACGTGTCCTGCCTTGCCGTTCTTGGTAGTAACGTCGCGGTCGCGGCTTTCGATCACGCGCACATCGGCGTATGAGACGCCGGCGCGCGTCACCGCATCCAGTGCTTGGAGCGCCAGATCTTTCATCGGGGCGTGATCAATCCGCCCAGCTTATCCTGCTCGCTGGAAGCGGTCCGCGGAAACCGCGTCGCATACGCCTCGGGATACTTCAGTCCCGAGCCGGTGTTGTAGAGCACTACGCGATCGGTCTTTTTCAGGAAGCCGGAGGCCAGCAGCTTTTCGAGGGCCGCCACGCAGGCCGCTCCTTCCGGTGCTGCGTAAATACCTTCCTCCGACGCCAGATTGACACCCGCGCTGAGCATCTCCTCATCGCTCACCGCGATCGCCGTGCCTCCGCTTTCGCGCACCGCCTGAAGCACCAGGAAATCCCCGAGTGGCTTGGGAACCCGCAGTCCCGCCGCGAGCGTGTGGGCATTGTCATAGAAGCGGCTGTGTTGCTCGTGCTCTTCGAACGCGCGCACCACCGGTTGGCAACCCTCGGCCTGGACAGCGATCATCTTGGGGCGGCGCGACCCGATCCAGCCCAACTTCTCCATCTCATCGAACGCCTTCCACATGCCAATCATGCCGACTCCGCCCCCGGTTGGATAGAAGATGGCATCCGGCAGTTCCCAATCCATCTGCTCGGCCACCTCGTAGCCCATAGTCTTCTTGCCTTCGATGCGATAGGGCTCTTTGAGCGTGCTGACGTCGAACCAACCCTCCGCCGGTGCGCGTTCGGCCACGATGCGGCCGCAGTCGCTGATCAATCCGTCCACCAGCGTCACGTGTGCGCCGTAAGCTTTGCACTCCAGATAATTCGCCTGCGGCACGTCCTGCGGCATGAAGATATGTGCTTCGATTGCCGCCGCCGCCGCGTAGGCAGCCAGGGCGCTGGCCGCGTTGCCAGCCGAGGGGATTGCGACCTTCTTCACCCCCAGTTCCACGCACATCGACACCGCGCAGGAGAGACCGCGAGCCTTAAATGACCCGGTCGGATTCAGCCCTTCATCCTTTACCCAGACCGAATCGGCGCCGATCCGCGACCCCAGCCGGCGCGCTCGCAGTAACGGCGTCCAGCCTTCGCCCAGGGTAACGATCGATCCATCGGACGGCGGCAGTACCGGGGAGTAGCGCCACATATTGGCAGGACCGCGCGAAACGTCACGCCGCAACCAGCGGTGCCGAACGATGCCCAGGTCGTAGCGGACCAGCAGCGGACCTCCGCACGGGCACAGATTGGCAACCTGTCCCGGGTCGAAGGTCCGCGTACAGAGGCTACATTCCAAAAGAGTTGCTTTCGGCATTAAAGAGCAAGTCTAGCAGGTTGCGAAATGACGTCCGCATGCGCGCGGGACGGTCCCGCGCAGTACCAAAATGGATTCCGAGTACCAGACGTTTGACAGGTATTTCGTAGTTTGGGCTATTACCCGGACGTTACTATTGGACCTATGTCCAAAGTCAACGCCGTGATTAGATTAGGGCATGAACGTTGTCGATGTGCTGGTGCTGACCATGTTGGCGATTGCCGATATCTGCTTGATCGTGCATCTCCGCCGCCGCCGGAGCCGCTATATTCGCATGGACCGTATGACTCGCAGCCTGCAGTTACATATCCGCAGCGAAATCGCTCCCGAAGCCATTGTGGCGCCCCGTCGCCGCCGTCTGCTCCAGCGCGCAAGTTAAAGCTGTTCGATCTCGCCTTCCAGCAGTGCCACGTGCTCGTCTTCTTCCGCCGCCAGTTCGCGGCACAATTCCTTCTCCAATCCGGACGGAAGATCTGCCGCCAGCCTTCGAAAGTGATCGCGGGTCCGCTTCTCCATCTCCAACGCCGCCTGATATAGCTCGAGCACACCCGATTCGCTGGACAGGCGGATGCCGCGGAAAAGCCAGTTCGATAACAGCAACTCCTCGTCGGCCGACAACTCCACCACCTGGCGATCCAGATGTGCGTGGTATTTCTCTTCCAGTTCGTGCAGGTGATCCAGTTCCGCCTCATACAAGCGCTCGAGCACGGCACGCTGATCCGGTTGAGTCACCTTGTCGCGAGCCAACTTATAGAAATGGAAGGAATTCAACTCGAACTGGACGGCGTCGCGAATGGCCTGGAAACGCATCGAATCACCCATGTCGCGCTGCGGCACCACTTCCAGGTCGCCGCCGCACATAAAGCACTTGCCATAGGGGATTGCGAAGCCGCTGGTCAGCTTGAAGCAGCTTTTGCACCGCCACGTATAGCGCACCTGCGCGCAGCAAATCTCGTCTTCTTCCAATACCGCCCGGCACTTCGGACAAGAGGATGGCATCTTATAGACTCCCCGCTGTGGTCATTTCCCTGGGAATATCGGGCGTCAGAATCCCCATGTATTCCAGCATTCCCTTCGCTGCGCGTTTGCCTGCCCCCATCGCCAGAATCACGGTCGCCGCACCGGTGACGATATCGCCGCCCGCGAACACGCCTTCGTACGACGTCATTCCGGTCTTCTCGTCGATCTCGATATAGCCCCAGCGATTCACCTTCAAGCCCGGCGTAGTCTGCGCAATGATCGGGTTGGCCGTCGTGCCAAGCGCATAAATGACGGTATCCACGTCGATATAGAAGTCGCTCCCCGCCGCCGGCATGGGACGCCGCCTGCCCGACGCATCCGGCTCGCCCAACTCCATCTTCTGACACCGCATCCCGGTCACCCAACCCGATGAGTCTCCGAGGATTTCGACTGGAGCGGTCAGCCACATGAAATCGACCCCTTCTTCAATGGCGTGCTCCAGTTCCTCAGCGCGCGCCGGCGATTCGCGCCGCGACCGCCTGTACACGCACGTTACCGACTCCGCGCCCATTCGAAGGGCCACGCGGCACGCGTCCATTGCGGTATTGCCGGCTCCCACCACCGCAACGCGCTTGCCCATGCCGACAGGCGTGTCGTAGATCGGTTGCCGGTAACCGCGCATCAGATTCACCCTGGTCAGGAATTCGTTGGCGCTGAATACGCCGTTGAACGCCTCGCCGGGAATCTCGGCAAACTTCGGCGAGCCCGCACCCGTTCCGACGAACGCCGCATCGAAACCGCGGTCCGTGAGCAACTGCGGAATCGTGAACAGTTTGCCGATGATGCTGTCCAGCCGGATGTCGACACCCATCTTCTTCAGGTTTTCGATCTCGGCATCGATAATCATGTCCGGCAGCCGGAACTCGGGAATCCCATACTTCAATACGCCGCCCGCCACGTGCAGCGCTTCGAAGATCGTGACCTTCACGCCATGCCGCGCCAGTTCACCCGCGCAGGCCAATCCAGAGGGGCCCGACCCAATGATCGCGGCCTTCTTTGGCGCGGCGGCGACTCGCGCCGGAATCTCGTCCCACCCGCGCCCCATCGCCACATCGGCTACGAAGCGTTCCAGGCGCCCGATCGACACCGGTTTCAACTTCGCCCCCACCACGCAGGTAGACTCGCACTGGGTTTCCTGCGGGCACACCCGGCCGCACACTGCCGGCAGGGCATTGGTCGACTTCAAAATCTGGTACGAGCGTTTGAAATCCTTATCCTGTATCGCGGCGATGAACCCTGGAATGTCGATGCCCACCGGACAGCCGGGCACGCATCGCGGCTTCTTGCACCGGAGGCAGCGATCCGCCTCATGCAGCGCGGCTTCCAGATCGAGACCAAGCGCCACCTCCTCGAAATTGTGACGCCGGACCTCGGCGGGCTGATGCGGCATCGGCATGCGTTCCGGCGGAATGCTCCTGAGATTCTTCGGCAGCCGCGGACCTGGAGCCGGCGCAACCGGCTCCGGCAGTTCGCATGTCGACCGCGGTTGCCCGTTCGTCTCCGCCGAGGCCTTCAGGCTCGCAAGCTTGGTCGATTCATCGCGGAAGCGATCGAGCGCTGCCTTTTCCTCGCGCTGGAAGCGTTTCTGCCGCAACGAAAGCTCGTCGAAATTCACCAGGTGGCCGTCGAAGTCCGCTCCGTCCACGCACGCGAACTTCATTTTGCCGCCGACGGTTACGCGACACGACCCACACATGCCGGTGCCGTCCACCATGATGGAGTTCAGGCTGACGACGGTCGGCACGCCGAATGGCCGCGTGGTTTCGCAGCAGGCCTTCATCATCGGCAGCGGCCCGATCGCGACCACTTCGCGCACGCTCTTGTCGTTGGTGAGCACGTCGGCCAGCGCCTGCGAAACGAATCCCTTGCGCCCGTAGCTCCCATCGTCCGTGGTGACGATCAGCTCATCGCTGTAGGCGCGGAACTCGTCTTCCCAAAACATCAGCTCGCGATTGCGGAATCCCACGATGGAGATCGTGCGATTGCCCTGCAGCTTATACTCCCGCAGTTGCGGATAGATCGGCGCCACGCCCAATCCGCCGCCCACCAAGACCACGGTGCCGTCGTGCTTGCGAATATCGCTGGGCAGACCGAGAGGGCCGATGAAATCGAGCAGGGCGTCGCCTTCTTTTAAAGTCATCATTTCAAAGGTGGTCTTCCCAACCGCCTGGACGACGACTGTGACTGTCCCGGCTTCGGTATTGAAGTCGGCGACCGTTAGCGGAATGCGCTCGCCGTGCTCGTCGATGCGCGCCATAATGAAGTGGCCGGGGCGCGCCGCACGCGCGACGTCGGGCGCTTTGACGTCCCAAAGGAAGGTCATGGGACCGAATTGTTTTCTACGAGTGATGAGAAACACCACACCCCCTGGAACGAACATGGTATCAGAAATAGGCAGTATTTTGTCTTATTATCCGATTACCGCCTCAAGTTAGCGGCAGAGGGAGGCGGCGCCGGCAATTCCTGCGTCTGCGCCGTAATGTGCCAAAACCAGCGGGATCTCTCCCGCCCGCTGATTCAGACACCATTCCGGCAAGTCCGTTCGCATCCGCGGGAAAAGCGAACTCATCAGGTCGGCCACGCCGCCGCCCACGACGATCACATCGGGCTCCAGCAGGTCGACGATATTTCCAAGCCACACGGTCAGCAGAAATGCCGTCTCCTGGAGGACCTCGCGGGCCAGCGAGTCGCCCAGGCGGAACGCTTCACCGACGTGCTCGGCCCGGATCTCCTCGACGCGGCCCGCCAGGTCCAACACCGCGGACGTGCCGCCAGCCGCCAGTTTCTCCCGCGCGTGTTGCGCTATTGCCGGGCCTGACGCCAGCGTCTCAATGCAGCCCCGTTTACCGCAATTACACACCGGGCCGCGATAATCGATGGACATATGTCCGCCTTCCGCGGCGCTGCCCGTGCGTCCCTGATAGATCTGCCGATCAAGGATGAATCCGGTCCCGATTCCGGTACCCAGGGTTGCGTAGAACACGTTCCGGTACCCGGCGCCCGCGCCCCAGGTGGCCTCGGCCAGACCGGCGGCATTGGCATCGTTGCCCACGCGGGCAGGCACCTGGAACTCCTTCTCCACTTCGGCCGCCAGAGGAAAATTCCGCCAACACGGCACGTTCGGGGGATTGAGCACCACACCGGTGTTCGGATCGAGAGGACCGGGGGCGCACATACCGATGCCCTGAATCGATGCCTCCGGTGCGGCTGCGTAGATGGCGGCAATTGCGGCTTTCACGGCGTCGAACCCGGCGGCAGCATCGCGCGTGCAGACCATGGGCAGCCGTGTCCTGTGGGAGATTTCGCCCGCGCCGCTCACCAACGCGGCAGCCACCTTGGTTCCGCCGATGTCCACTCCGATGATCATTCGCCGACCGTCACGATAACAAAATTCGGCACGTGGTAATCGGCGCGGAAGCGAGCGTTAAAATGTGGTTGCAGGCGGGACCCTGCCACGTCATGATCTGGGAGCCTTCCCGGGAGTTCATCGAGCAGACGAACGTATGGCGCTTAATGCAACGCCTCGGGTTCACGGACCGCGAAGCATTTTTGCGTTTCACCCGGGAAAACCCGGAGCGTTTCTGGGACGAGATGATGCGTGAGATGGGCGTGGAGTGGTTCGAACCGTACGGCAAGGTGCTCGATACCTCGGCCGGGCCGCAGTGGGCGCAGTGGTTCACGGGCGGCCGGCTCAATATCGCCCGGAATTGCCTGGATCGCTGGGCGGAAACCGACCGCATCGCGTGCATTTGGGAAGGCGAAAACGGAGCCATCCGAAAGGTGCCCTTCCGGCAGGTGCGGAACGAAGCCAATCGCGTGTCAAATGGTTTAAGATCCATGGGTTTAGCAGAAGGAGATCGAGTCGCCCTCTGCGTGCCGATGGTGCCCGAAATCCTGCCGGTTTTGTACGGCTGTTTCAAAGCGGGGCTGACGGTGGTGCCGATATTCGCGGGCTTCGGCACTGCCGCCATTGAGACCCGGTTGCAGGACTCGGGAGCGAAGGTTGTCTTCACTGCCGGCCACCTGGAACGGCGCGGAAAATTGCTTCCGCTGGTGGAAAAGCTGCCCGATGGGATCGCGAAGATTCTGGTGGATGGAGGTCCGCTGTTTCCCAACGAGTCCGAGGATGCCCCCACTCTGCCGCTCGACTCAGAGGCGCGTGCGTTGATCCTCTACACTTCCGGCACCACTGGACGCCCCAAAGGAACTGTTCATACACATTCCGGAACTCTCGCGCAGGCCGGCAAAGAAGTCTGGCTGGGATTCGATCACAAGGACACTGACCGATTCTTCTGGCTCTCGGACATCGGCTGGATGATGGGCCCTTGGACGATCCTGGGCAATCATCTCTTTGGCGGCACAATCTTCATGTACGACGGTGCGCCGGACTTCCCCACGCCGATGCGTCTGTGGGACATGATCGAGCGACATGGCGTTACGACCTTCGGTGTCTCGCCCACCGCGATCCGCGTTTTGAGTAAAGCGGCGGACGAGTTGCCCGCCATGGCCTCGCTGCGACTGCTCGGTTCGACTGGCGAGCCCTGGGACGATGCGTCGTGGCTTTGGTTCTTCGAACACGTGGGACATCGCCGCTGCCCGATCATCAACATTTCCGGCGGCACGGAGATCCTGGGGTGCTTCCTCTTTCCGCTTCCGATCCAGCCACTGAAGCCGTGCACGTTGGGCGGACCTGCGCCCGGCATGGCTACTGAAGTGGTGGACGAGACTGGCAAGCCGGTGCGCGGCCGTACCGGGTACCTGGTGTGCACAGCACCGTCGCCATCCATGACGCGCGGCATCTGGAACGATCCGCAGCGGTACCTCGACACATACTGGTCGCGATTCCCGGGCATGTGGTATCACGGCGACTGGGCGAGCGTGGATGAAGACGGCCACTGGATGCTGCACGGGCGCGCAGACGAATCGATGAACGTAGCGGGACGCAAGGTGGGTCCGGCGGAGGTGGAAGAAGCGATCATGCAGCACCCCGGAGTCGCGGAAGCGGCGGTGATCGGTGTGCCCGACGATGTCAAGGGTGAGGCGATTGTCGGATACGCGGTCGCGCGTCCGGGTGCGGCGCTCGATCCCGCGGCGATCTGCGTTACCGTCGCGAATCTGATGGGACAGATGTTCCGGCCACGCGAGGTTGTGGTGGTTGCGGAATTACCGAAGACGCAGAGCGGCAAGATTGTGCGTAGATTGATTCGCAAACAGTACCTGGGTGAGCCGCTCGGCGATACTTCGACGGTGGCGAATCCGAGTGCGTTGAAGTGGTAATGGCTGCTCTTCCGCTGTAGGGGCGCTCAGGCTGTGCTGCCGGATTTTGGGGCGGACGCCTGCGGCAACGGCTCACGCGGATAGACGCCTTGCAGGTACAGCGTCACCATTTCGTCGACCACCGCCTTGCGGTTTGTCTTGCCGAACCGGTCGGGGTAGAGCATGCCGATGATGCCGTGGTAGGCGACCATGCCGATCAGGCCGCGGGCGGAGAGGTCGGGATTCACTTTGCGAAAAGCGCCCGCTTTCATGCGCCGGCGGATGTATCCGGATACCAGCTTGTAGAGCAGTTGCACCTGCCGTTCGAAGAAGAGATCTGCGAGTTCGTGCCGTTCCAGACAACTGAAAAATAGTAGCCGCGTGAGTTCGGGATCGTTCTCGTAGCGTTCCAGAATGAGGTTGCCGAGCAAGGTGAAGAAGGCGCGTTCGTCATCGCCTGCGGCGAGCTGCTGCAATTCCGCGGCTGCACCGGACATTTCGGCCGACTTCGCTTCGATGATGGCGCTGTAGAGATCGTGCTTGGTGCGGAAGTGCTGGTACAGCACCGGCTCAGTGACACCGAGCGCGGCGGCGAGCTCGCGGGTGGTAGTTCCGCGAAAGCCCTTCTCCGCGAAGAGGTGAATGGCCGATTGGATAATGGCCGCCCGCCGCTCCTCGCTTTTCATTCGGACTCGCATGGATTAGCGTTCGCTAACAGTGTACAGCTTTGTGGAACCACATACGGGTAGGAGTCTGTTTTCCAAGCGCTACAAATGCGGCTCCGGTGTCACTACGGCTCGAGGAAGATTTCGCCGCAGACGGTATCCCAATCGGCTGTGGGATAACCTTGCGAAATGTCGGCGACGAGCACGCCTCCGTCGGCGAGTGTGGGGGATGCACCTTGCGCGACCAGTGCAAGTTGCAGGCGTTCCAGTTCCCGCATCAGCCAGGGTTTCACTTCGGGGCCACGCAGCAGGTGGCGGAATCCAGGCTCGCCCCCGGTTGCGGGTTTGATCTTCAGCAGCCAGCCGTCGGCCGCATCGCCCGTTTCCAGGACTTCTCCATCGAGAGGAGAGAGCACGCGGACATCAGCGCCGCGTTTGCGGACACGGAACGCAGTGCCATTGGCGATGACGCGACTTCCCGGCCGCGGCAGGTCTATTTCATCCGGTGTGCCCAGCAGCCGCCGCCCGAGTTCATCCAGCCCGACCGTGACTGTGCCGTCGGACTCGGGCTTAGCCCAAGCGTGTCCCCGATGGTAGTAGCGGTCGAGCGGGAAGGACATCCCGAAAATCTCTTCCTCACCAGAGTCCGAGAGCCTCACGGGGTTCTTATGCGTGAGCGCGGCATGCGTCTCGCAATGGCGGCAATCGAATGCATGGGGGCACTCGCGGCACTGCAACTCCCCGGAAAGCACATGGCGGCAATCGCGATCGCGAGCGGGCAGGTCATGGAAATCGGAGTGCCAGCCGATCTCTTCCACCCGGTGTTCGACGAGCGCGCGACGAGAGCGCCGCATCGCCAGAATGAGCGTGGTCACCACCACTACCAGCACCGTGTAAAACGCACCCAGGAAAATAATATGGCCCAGGTTCCAGTGAAATCCGTAATTCCACGGCAACATGCTAATACCTCCCCACCAGTTCCGGCTCCGCTTCCAGCCGCGCGGCCTCGACTTTCAACTCGCGCTCCTGGGGGAACAACTGAAAATAGCGGAATGAAAATGAGTACACCAGCACGCCGTACGCCGCCACGGCCAGAAACGTCCCGACCTCCTGCCAACTCGGCACGTACGACAGGAAAGGATCGAACGACAGCGTGGGGAGGGCGAGAGTTTGAACGGTCAGCACGAACCGATTCAGAGCGATGCCGATGCACGCCAGACTAGCTCCACCCACCAGCCAGCCGGTTCGCGCGCGCAATTTCGGAGTGAGCAGGATTAAAGTCGGGACGACGCCGAAGAGCCCGATTTCGGCGAACAAAATCCACGATCCGAATGGCGCCCAACTGTAATACTGCCAGGCCTGGAAGCCCGTCTGCGGCGACGTGCGGTTGATCCAGATCAGCGTGTCAATGCTCTTGGCGAGGACGTACACTGCCATGAGCGACCCCGAAATGCGGCCCAGCAGTCGCAGCACCTCGGGCTTAACAAGCCGTTTGCCGGAGAGCTTCTGCACGAGCCAAGTAGTGAGCAGAATGAAGCTCGGGCCGACCGCCGCGGCGGAAAGGATAAAGAGAAAGAAGGTAGAAGGCCAGACGGCCAGGCCTTCGCGGAAGGCGAACGGGCGGCCGCGCAGCACGCCGTACAACCCACCCAGCGAGCCCTGGTGAAAGAACGAAAGAAACGTGCCCACGCCGGCGAGCACATAAATCAGCTTGTGCAATTCGAATTCGAACACGAGGAATGACGGGATCTGCCGCAGCTTACGGTTGCGCAATACGATCGGCACGTATTCGATCGCAAGCACGGTGAGATAGCAGGTGATGCAGAAGCTGACTTCGGTGAGCATCGAGTGCACGTTGGGATACCAGAACGTGAACCAGGCCCGCAGAGGCTGGCCCACATCGACGCCGAGTACGCACACGGCGCCGCTGTAGCATACGAGTCCGATCACCACCGCGCTATTGATGACGGCGCGCAGTTCGTGGATCTTCAAAATGTAGAGCAGAAAGCCGGTGAAGAAGGCCCCGGCTCCCAACGCGATCACCGTGAGATCGAGGAAGATCCACAAGCCGAACGCGAAGCGGTTATCCATGTTGGTCTGGTTCAGACCTTTGACGAGACAGAGTGCCGCGGCATACAGGCCAAAGGCCAGAATCGCCACCCAAGGTGCAATCCATAGCAGGAACGTGCGCGTGGAGCAGCGCGAGATCCCGCGCGCGATGAACTGGCGGTCGATGACGTGACTAGCCATGTTGATTCTCCTTGCGGCCAGGCTGGGGGGCGGCGGCAAGATCGCGCACCCATGCCTTCTTCGACCGGTAATAGATCTTGGGTTCCGTATGCAACTTCTCGAGCAGACGGAAGCTCTCCGGCTGTTTCGATTGCTGCGCGGGGAAACTGGCGGAGTCGTTCAGGTTGCCGAAGCGGATCGCGCCAGTGGGGCAGGCTTCCGCGCAGGCGGGCGTGTAGCTCACAGGCTCGGTGGAAGGCTTCCCGGCCGCTGCGGCAGCCTCCTTGGCGGCATGCCACCGGCCGTGACAGAAGTTGCACTTCTCCACCACGCCGCGCATCCGAGGTGTGACGCCGGGATTCAAAGTCTGTTCCATGCCTGGGGGCCACGCGGGATCCCACCAGTTGAAGTACCGGGCATGATACGGGCAAGCCGCCATACAATACCGGCATCCCAGGCAGCGCTGCGGCATCTCACCGACCACGCCGGTCGCCGGGTCAACATCGACGGCCTGTTGCGGACACACGTGCGCGCAGGGAGTTTCGTTCCCGCAGTGCTGGCACATCACCGGGATAAAGGCCGTCCGGCGGTCCGGATACTCGGCGCCGTTGTCCACCTTATAGACGCGGATCCAGGTGAGGCCTTTGCGATCGTTGACTCCCTCGTGAGCCGGGGGAACATTGTTCTCCACGGAGCAAGCCACCATGCAGGCGCCGCAGCCATTGCAGCGATCGACATCGATGCTCATCCCGTAGCGCGCGGCTTCGATGTTCTTGTTTTCGGAAATCATGATCTCACCACGTTGGCGCGCGCGCCGGCGCTGCACATATCGCACACTGCCGGGGATGCGGCTACCTGCACGACCCCCCGCGGAACTCCGGGGTCGAGCGACACCGTCACTTCGGACTTGCCGAGTACCGTTTGCAGCGTGGCTTTCGCGCCGTCTCCAATCCCACAGGCAGGGTTGAGCGCTACCCGAGTCTGCCCCAACCGCAGGTTGGACTCCTGGTAAAGCTTGGAGAGGAGCGGCGATGCAGGCGCGATTTCGCTGCTGAGAACCACGACCAGCGGCAGATCCGGTTGTTCGTCGACTGTGACCGTAGCGCGTGCGGGGGCAAGTTGAGCGACCGCAGCCTTTTCATCGACATCGTCCATCCAGCAGGCGCCGGAGTTCAGCGCCTTCCAGAAATCATCGGCGGAAATATCCTTGACTGCCGCGGACTTTGCATCCGCATACGTGAACAGACTGCCTCGACCGCTTTTGTGAATGGCATCGGCACGCTCGCGGAGTGGGTCGCCGAGAGAGATGCCGACGGCTTTCGCGATGAACTCATCCGGGCGGACGACGCTTGCGGGCGGTTTGACGAGCGGCGCGGCGATCCGGAATGTCGCGGAGACAGAATCGAGGGGAGTCGGAATGTCGTCCGCGACCTCAGGGTACACGCCCACTGCCAGCACGAAGTGCGCATGCCGCGCGTAGCCTTCGTGCGAAGGGCTAAAGGCCACCACTACCGGGTCCTCCGGAACGAGCTTGTTTTGGATCGCGGACCACGGGATGTATTCGCCCCCGGCCGATTCATCGACCATCAGCACTCGGACGGACCTGTCGGGCACCGCGGTCAGATCGGTGACCGGTGCGGGTTTCCAATTCGAGGGCGCGGGCGCTTCGCGCCGTGCCAGCACCGAACGGCCCGTGCCGTAGACGCCGTCGGCGGCGATCACGAGGTAGGGCGCGTTCTCGTTCAGTTCCCGGGCGAGCGATTCGATCTGCGCTGCCGAAAGCCCCGTCGCTTCGGCGCTAGCGGAGACCGGTAACCCGTCGTGGAGGGCCTGCACCAATGTCTGTTCGGAGCCCGGGCGGATGCGCAGCCACCGATCCGCCATGGACGCGGTTCGCGATTCGATTGGATCCGCCTGAATCAGCCGGAAGTTAGAGCGCGCGGCGATTACGTTGCCGGGAGTGCCCCAGCCGTCCAGGAGCGGCACCCCAATGCTGACGACGGTACGCACTTTCGCAAGGTCCACGGCGAGGCTGTTCCAGGCAGCACCGGGCCCAATATAGAGGCCGTTCTTGACGGCAGCCATGGCGCGCCGGTGCGTCCACGACATAGTGCGGCCGGCACGAAGGTCTAAAGTGGCGACGTGCTCGCCGGGTGCGAGCTTCGCGATCGCCGCGGCGACCGCGGTCTCCGCCTGCTGCACCGATCCTTCTTTTACGCGCCCAGGATTGTACGGTAGATGGTGCCCCGCCAGTCCGAACGGGCAAAGGACGCCGCGCGACAACGGATGTCCGGCGACCCCGGCGAGTTGCACCGGCTGGTCGCCCACACATCTTGCACGCACGCCGCATCCTGCCGTGCAGAGCGAGCAGTTGGTATAACGGGTGCGGATTTCACCCCGGGCCGGAGCAGGAATGCCCGGCCAGTTTTCCGACCACAACGCCGAATCCGTGACGAGCCTCCACGGAGCCGGCGTGAACAGGACGCCCACGGCCGAGCCGCCTGCCAACATCACGATGTCTCTGCGAGTGCTGTTCATGAGCGCCTTCACTTGTGGCAATCCAGGCAACTATGCTCCAAGCCTTTGCCACGATGGCAGTCCACGCAATCGGACATCTTCATGCCGTGCGTAAAGGCTTTGCCGCCGAGGGTAGCCTGAATCTTCCAGATATCGCGCGAGTAACCGCTGATGCGGTCCACCTGTACGGGACGCAGCGTTTCGCTCGATCCCGTGTCCCCGTGGCAGCTCTCGCATTTCATCTGCGCGCGTTTGACGTGCACCGCGTGCGAAAACGATACGTTTTCCGGCTGACGCGCGTATGACGCCCACAGCGGCTCGCGGCCCGGGGTAACGTATCGATCGATGAAGTACTTCTCGGCGGCGGTGGTGCCCATCGGAGCGGCGTGGCAGCCCACGCATGTTCCGAGCGCCGGCGCCCCGGAGAAACTGCCGTCATCGCGAAAGGCGTGGCAGTTGTCACAGGTGGTGCCGGCCTTGTCGGCATGGACTTTGTGGCTGAACTCCACCGGCTGCGGCCGGGAATCATAGATGGCATGGGGAAAGGCGATCCAGCCTGCGGCCAGGGCGATCGCCATCCCGGCCAAAAACGGAATTTGTCCGCGTAGTCTCACGTTTTTACTTCCTGCTCGCGTAGGGCGAGAAAAATTCATGGAATAAGGCGCGCATCTGATCGCGCTCGATGTAGCTCGCTAACCCGGCTGAGAATAGGCCGCCATCGGCCGCCGTCTGACCGGCCGGTCCGGGGATCTGCTGAAGAAATTCACTCATGCGCTTAACTTCGGTATCCATCCACTGCCGCGCCATCTCGCCGGAAGCGACGTCGACGATCGCCTTTGGGTCGAGTTCTCCTTCGAAGAGCCAGCCGCCGGTGTACGGCTCCGAGGTGAGCCGCGCAGGGTTGGCGCGCAGATACAAATTAGTCGCGTTCAGCAGCATCGCGAACGGTAGGGTGATCTCAAAATCAATTCCGTTCACGGTCACGACTACGATCGGGCGTACGCAGCCCCTCTGCGGGACGAAACTGATGCGCTCCACGTTCCCGAGCGCGCGGCTCAGGAAGGAGTCGATGCCGATGTGTGCGCGCCCATCGCCGGTGGTATCGAGCCACATGTGGTTGGCGGTGTACTGCAGCCATTCAGGCATCGGAAAACCATCGGTAGTTTGGGCCGGCGTCTGTGGATGCGCCATCTGCAGATAGAGCTCGCAGTACCGGTGGCCGTCGTTACCGCACCGTGAGAGCAGCGATTCGCTGTAGGGAACGAACTTGGTGACGGGCGCGGCGGCGCAGTACTGCATCAACGACTGATGCAGCAGCGGGCATGGCCCGAAACTCAGCGCGCCTTCGGCTTCCGGCTGCTGACGGAAAACCGGGCAGGCCGCGTGGGCTTCCGACGAGCAGCTCTCCTCGGGACACGGCGCCTGCGCGATCGGGATCAGGCTCCGCAGCGGCGAAGTCCGGCAATACTTGACTTGCGCTTCCTTGAGGAAGGGGCAGCTCATGGCCGCTACCGTTCTTCTTTCTTCCGTAGCTCCTCGCCGCCATCAGCCATGGTGACGCCCAGCCCCGGTAGGTCGAATGAGTGGCCGTCCTGGAAGGAGGCGACGAGGTCGGCGACTTCCCGATCGATCTTGGACATCTCGATCTTCTTCTTGCGGCGGGCGGCGAGCTCCTGGATAACTCCGACGGCCACCGCGCCGATGCAGATCAGCGTTGCGACACCCAGCGCGGCGTTGGTGATGGTCAGCCATAAGGTGGATGAATCGTTCATAGAGACGCGTCCTTTCGATATGGCGATTGCACGGCGGGGTCCATGCTGAATCCACGCGGGTTAGAACGCGACAGGGTTCTAAACTGTCGTAATAGCAGACACGAAAATCCGATTTCCAGACATGCCCAGGCGCGTGGTAGGCTATCTGGGCGTGAAAGGCCAACTCAAAGTTTCGACTCCCGAAGAGTACATTGAAAAGCTGCAGGAACCGCGCCGGTCGGACGTGGCCGCGCTGGATGTGTTGATTCGCAAGACGGCGCCCAAGCTCGAGCCATTTATCCTGAACGGAATATTGGCTTATGGCCGCTATCACTACAAGTACGACAGCGGGCGCGAGGGCGATTGGTTCCGCCTCGGCATCGCGAGCAATGCCAGCTATATCTCGTTGTATGTGTCGGCGACCGATGGTGAGGAGTACGTCGCGGGGCGACACAAAGACGCGCTACCGAAGGCCAAGATAGGCAAGTCGTGCGTGCGATTCAAGCGGCTTTCGGACCTCGACGAGACGGCCCTGAAGAGGCTGATCAAGGAAGGCGCCAAAGGGGCGGAGTAGGCGTCAGGCGGCGACGCGCGATTTGACGGCACGCTGAATATCGCGGAGTTTAGCTTGACGCGCCACTCGGAGTTCGTAATGCACTTGCAGTTTGAGCCAAAATTCCGGAGTCGTACCCAAATACTGCGCGAGGCGTAGCGCGGTATCGGCTGAAACCCCGCGGCGTCCCCGGACGATTTCGTTAAGGCGTGCCGCATCGAGGCCAGATGCTTCGCGAGCTGATTAACGCTCATGTTCAGGGGGGTCAGAACTTCTTCGCGAATGATTTCTCCGGGGTGAATAGGATCGAGCCACGATCTCCACGTCCTCGGCGTCTTTCCAGATGAAGCAGAGGCGGTATTGATCGTTGATGCGAATGCTATGCTGCCCCTTCCGGTTTCGGCTAAGCGCTTCGAGATGGGTCCGCGGAAGCACAGCCAGCTCCTGCAGTTTCTCGGCTTCGTCGAGCATCGTCAGCTTCCAGCGCGCCACACGCTCGATTGCTCTGTACTTCCGGCATGACTCGTCATTGAACAGTTTCTTCGCATCGGGACCCTTGAATGCGCGAATCACGATTAAATGTATAACGATAAACGTTATGGCGTGGGCGTGTGTATATCGATTGGCGCCGCCTCCGGCAGGAAATAGAAGACCACAGCCAGAATCAAATACACCGCGAGCAGTTGCGCGCCTTCCAACCAGTTCGTCTCGCCGTCCGATGAGATCTGGCCGGTAATCAGGACCGCTAGGAACACCGACAACACTTCGGCGGGTGTAAATACCAGGTCCATAGGACGGGGGCCGATGAAGTGACTGAGAATTACCAGCAGTGGCGCCACCAGCAGCGCGATTTGCAGGCTGCTGCCGATCGCGATTCCCATCGCGAGTTCCATGCGATTGCGCAGCGCCATCATGATCGCAGTGCTGTGCTCGGCAGCATTACCTACGACAGCGACTACGATTACGCCGAGGAAAACGCGCGTCATGCCGAACGATTCGGCCGCGTGCTCCACCGAGCCGACCAGGATTTCGCTCATCCACGCGATGAAGGCGGTCGCCAGCATGAGGATCAGCAGGGACTTCTTCAGGCTCCAGGGATTCTCTTTGGCTTCGGGGCCGCCCTCTTCGCTGTCGTCCGGAGCGCCTGCGAACAGCTGCTTGTGAGTGTATAGCGAGAACACCAGGTGCGCCGCATAGGCCAGCAGCAGGATGAAAGAGATCTCCAGGCTCAGGTCCTTCTCACTGCGTGCCGCGACCGGCCCCGCCAGATAGTGGAACGCCGCGGGCATCACCAGCGCGATGGCCGCCAGGGTGAGCAGGGTCGACTGTGCGCGTGCCGCGGTCATATTGAACCGCTGGCGCTGGAACTTGAAGCCGCCCGCGAGCGCCGCGGCGCCGAGCACCAATAGAATGTTACCTATGATGGACCCGGTGAGCGACGCTTTGACCACCGGGTACAAGCCTTTCTGCAACGCGGCGATCGCGATGATCAGTTCGGCGGCATTGCCGAAGGTTGCATTGAGAAGTCCGCCGATGCCTTCGCCCGTGTGGTGCGCCAGTTCCTCGGTCGCATGGCCTAACCAGCCGGCCAGCGGCACGATCGCCAGACACGATGCCAGAAAGATCAGGGTGGACGAATGCGGCGCAAGGAATTCCAGCGCGACCGTCACCGGGACGAAGACCAGGAACCAGTTCAGCATAGAGAGAATTACTTCAACTGCACTAGCTTCCCATGTTCGAACGTGAAGATGGCAGATGCCCTAGCCAACTCTTCGGGTGTGGGTGGGCCGTGGCGCTGTACGTGGATATCGAGCGTACGGTCGCGGAACCAGAGTTCGGCCACGAAAAGCATGTCCCAGCTATGGAACGGGTCGTCGAGGAAGATCACCGTGCTGTTGGACGGTACGCGAGGGTTAACGGTACGGAACTCCTGGATCACGTCCCAGCTTTCGTGTCCGAGCGAATTCATCACCGGTCGGGCGAAGACGCGCTTGTGGTGCAGATTCATCCGTCCCCAGAAAAGGACGGCGATCGCGAGGAGTAGGATCGTCAGTCCGCTTACGCCGAGCGGGCGGCCGAATGGCTCCCCGACCAGGACGCGCGCGAGCGCGGTTACGAGGTCCACGAAGATGAGCGCGCCGAAGATCGCGCAGCCAACCATCGGTATGTACAGGCAGGCCTGGCTCTTCCCGATCAGGAATTCGATGGGTAGCGGTGTGAGCACCAGGAACCACCAAAGGAATCGCAGCGCGGGCCGGTCCCGGCGCCACGCCAGGTACGCCAGCACGGCATATATCAGCACGATGCCGCCCCAACCCGAGCCCCAGCCGAAGAGGATATCGCCCAGCATGACCCTCTGGAAATCGCGCGCACGCTTAAGCGCGAATACCGGATGGTACGCCTCGGCATTCGTGAGGGCGTCGGGACCGAAGATCTTTCCAAACAGGTCGACTGCGGTGAGCAGGCCGGCAGCGAGGACGCCGCGCAGGGGTCCTGTGAACCAGTTCGCGTCGATGCGCTGCGGCCGGTGATATACCCACTCATAGACCAGCAGCATCGCCGGGAGCGTCACTGCCATCTCCTTCGAGTTCAACGCCAACAGCACCAGCGCCAGGAACATGATCGACTGGCGCGCGCCCAGCACCTGCCCCGATTGCCTCACGCGCAGGTAGTAGAGGAAGGCCGCGAGATAGAAGCAGCAGCAGAGCGCGTCATAGACGAAGGCCGCATTGTAATAGAGGTTGTGCAGGCCGGCATGATAGCAGGCCACCAGCGCGGCCAGCCCGGCAACCAGTTCCGTGCATCCCAGACGGCGCGCGAAGCGATGGACGAAATACACGTTTACCAGCAGGATCAGCAGCAGCACCGCCTGGTATGGCGCCGGGTTCAGGCCTGCGAATGACAGAATCGGCAGGTAGAACAGCCCGCCCGCGGGGCGGTAATCGCCATGCCAGATAGTGAATTGCGAGAGTGCCAGTGCCAACGGTCCACCTCGCCAGTAATGCGCCATGTTGCCGATGTCATCGACGGCGAAGTGCACACGGAGTCCATCATGGGTGAAGAAGACGAACCAAGCGATGAGGAAGGCAGCGAAGGCGATGCCGCGCCGGCGGTGCGACAGGAGGGACATGCAGAAAGGCCCGGGCAAGCGTTATGCCTACCCGGGCCGAAGACTTATACCGGCTGTTTCTTGCGCGGCCGCGAACTGGTGCTGCGCTTCTTCTGGCCACCTTCGCCCGAAGTTTTGCGCGGAGCGCGCGGGCGGCGCTGCGGCTTGGGAGGCGGCTCGGGAATCGGAATCTCGCCCGTGGCGGTCGGCTGACCGGGTACCAGTGGCTGTGGCTCGTCCTCTTCCTCTTCGATCTCGGCCACAGGTTCCGGAGCCGGCGGCGGAGCGGGAGGATGGAACTCGGCGCCCAGGAAGACGATGATGCCCTTCTCTTCATCCGGCTGGATACGCACCAAACCTTTATCCTGCGCGTAGTTCAGCAATTCGCCGAATTCCTGGAATCCGAAAGCGCGGGAGTCGAACCCGGGCTGATCCTGCGCAACCCACTCGGCCAATTCTTCGGCAGGGGCGCCGTTGTCGATCTCCAGGCGATGCGTTTCGAGCACATCGCGCAGCACCGGGATGGCTTCCTCGGGCTTGGCGCCCGGTTTTTCGGGAGCGCCGCCACCCTTCATGCGGATCATGTAGCGGCCTTCACCGCCGGTGACCTCGACGTAGTCCGACTTCTGCAGTTTCTCCACAAAATCGGTAAACGAACTGGCGCCGTACGCCTTTTCGTTAAAGGTGGAGTCGAGCTGCAGCATCGTGGACTTGAGCAAGCCCAATTGCGGCCGGACTTCGCGGCGCTCGAGAACACCCAGCGCGCGTTCCACCAGCGGCATGGATTGCGCCAGATCGAGCGAGACCCGCTTGTGCGGCGGCCGCTGCTGCGGTTGTTGCTGTTGCGGCTGCTGCTGTTGCTGCGGGGGGCGCTCACCATGAGGCTGCTGCTGACTTTGAGGCTGAGCTTGAGGCTGCGAATGACCGCTGGAGCGCGGGCGGTCGTCCATGACGGATTCGTAAGCTACGAATTCGTGGCAGTTTTTCTGCAGGATCGTGCTGGTGAAAGCGCGTCCGCCGACCACGAAAATGCGCTTGTCGTACTGCTTCAGTTTGTTGACCAGTGCGATGAAATCGCTGTCTCCGCTGACAATCGCGAAGGCATTGATGTGGTCGTGAGTGAAAGCCATTTCCAGCGCGTCGAGCGCCAGGTTGATGTCAGCTCCGTTTTTATCACCGCGGGGGGAGGGATCGCGCTGAACCATTTGCACCGCGTGCTCCGACAGAGCGCGCGTGGCGGATTCCTGTCTGCCCCAGTTCGCGTAGGCGAACTTGGTGACGATTTCGCCACGTTCCTTCAGCGCGTCCAACACGGCCGCCACATCGAATTCCCGATGCAGTGTGGACTTCACGCCGATTTCGATGTTGTCAAAATCGATGAACACGGCGATCTTGAGTTTCTGTTCCATGTTGAAATCCTTAAATTCGGCAATCGGTGCACCGGACCGCCTGGTCCGCCGCGCCGGAAAGGCCGCAGCCTCACCGCCGGTCGTAAGAGTCGCCGGTGGTCGAGTTACTCTACCTAGCCTCATGCGTAGTTTATCCTAATTTCGCGAACAGAATACGACCATTCTGTCAATTCGTTCGCTTCAAGCGGGCAGCCAATGCGGCGCCCAGTTCAAATTCTTCCTGGAGTTGCCGCGTGCGTAAGTTCTCACGAATATGCTCCAGCTTCTGTATGTAATCGGCAAGCGCGCGGTCGATGTGGCCGGAATTGGTGGCGAGAATGTCGCGCCATAAGTCGTAAGAACTGGCGGCGAGACGGGTCATATCGGCCAAGCCCGATCCCGATACCTCCACATGTCGAACTTCACCCGCGAGCGCGGCCAGCGCCGTGGAGGCGAGTTGCGGCAGGTGAGATGTCCGCGCAACTACACGATCGTGTTCGTCGCTGTCCATCGCCACCACGTTCGCGCCGAGCCGTTCCAGCCATCCCCGATACTGGCTGGCCATGGGAGTTTCCAGTTCGGACGGTTCGTCGGGAGTAAGCACCCAGGTACGTCCGCGGAAGAGATCGCCATCGGCCGATTGCGCCCCGCGCGTCTCCTTCCCCGCCATCGGGTGACCGCCCAGAAACTGGCAGCGGCGTAGGGACTCGCGCGCGACCTCTACGATTTCGTTTTTGGTGCTGCCGGCGTCGGTCACCAGCGCATCGGGCCGGACGTGCACATCCAGATGACGTAACGCATCGAGAATCCGGCCGATGGTGGAGGACAGAAATACCAGATCCGCCTGGGGGATGGCCTCCTGCAATTCAGCGCCGCGGTCCACCGCGCGGCATGCAATCGCGCCCTCCACTGCGCGCGGAGAGCTGACTCCGAGAATGGCGCCGTCGAATCCGGCCTTACGAAGCGCCAGGCCGAACGAGGCGCCGATCAACCCGGTTCCCACGATGGCGACAGTCTTCAGATGCTCCTCTCCACTGCGGGCGCGATCATTCTGAGCTGCCGCATCATTTCCTGAAATTGTTCGGGCCGTAGAGATTGCGCGCCGTCGCTCAAGGCGTGATCGGGGTCGGGATGCACTTCCACCAGGAGGCCATCGGCGCCGGCGGCTACCGCGGCACGCGCCATGGGCAGCACCTTATCGCGCCGGCCAGTGCCGTGCGAAGGGTCGGCGACAATCGGCAAGTGGGAGAGCTTCTTCACCACCGGGATCGCGGAAATATCCATAGTGTTGCGGGTATACGTTTCAAAGGTCCGGATGCCGCGCTCGCACAGAATCACATCGTAATTCCCGCCGGCCAGAATATACTCGGCCGAGAGAAGCAGTTCTTCGATAGTAGCCGAAATGCCGCGCTTCAGCAGGACCGGCATGCGCTGCTTGCCGAGTTCGCGCAGCAGGTTGAAGTTCTGCATGTTGCGCGCACCCACCTGCAGAATATCCGAGTACTTCGCCACCAGGCCGATTTGCGTCTGGTCCATCACTTCGCTGACCACCAGCAGACCGTTCCGGTCGGCCGCGTCGCGCAGCAGTTGCAGGCCCTCCTCGCCCATGCCCTGGAAGGCGTACGGCGAACTTCGCGGCTTGAAAGCGCCTCCGCGAATCGCCTGCGCGCCTGCCTGCGCCACCAGTTCGGCCGACCGGTTGATCTGCTCGCGGCTCTCCACGCTGCACGGACCCGCCATTACCGCAACGCGCGGACCGCCGATCTCCACATGGCGGACTTTCACCACCGTTCCGGAGGGCCGGAAGCTGCGGCTCGCCAGTTTGTACGGTGAAGTGATGCGGTGCGCCTCTTTAACGCCTTCCATCAGTTCGAAAACGTCGAGGTCGAACTCTTGCTTGCCGCCCACACCTCCGAGGACGGTATGGATTTTGCCGGTGGAGCGGTGAACGTCGAAACCGAGTTCCGTCAGGCGGTCGATTACCGCCGAAACCTGCTCCTCCGTGGCGCCTTGCTGCATGACCACTAACATCTATTTATTGCTCCCGGAACCCATTCGAACGCGCTGGATTTTGCGCATCTCGTCGATGATTCGCTCAAATATGCTGCGCAGCGCGTCCTCGCTCAGAGGGCCCTGATTCGCGCGCATCACGTTGGCGAAGACCTGCTCTTCCCGCTTCGGCTCGTAGATCGGCAACTCGGTATCGCGCTTCACGCGGCCGATCTCTTCCACCACCTGGGTTCGTGCGTTTAAGAGCGCGACCAGGCGCTGATCGACATCGTCAATGAGCACCCGAAATTCGTCTAACTTCACCCGCGCTTCTTCCCTGGTCATGCTTGCGCTCCGAAGCCGCTCTTCAGTTCACGGACGAAGGATTCGAGCTGGCCTTCCAACTGGGGACTGCCCGCGGCGCGTTCAATCATGCGCACGATGGCACTCCCCACTACCACCGCCTCCACCTGCCGGCCAAGTTCTGCAACGTGTTCAGGCCGCGAAATGCCGAAGCCCACGGCCAACGGCAACTCCGTGACGCCGCGCACCGCCTGCACCAGCGGGCCGACCAGATTTGAAAGGGACTCGCGCTCGCCGGTGACGCCCGTTCGGGACACCAGGTAAATAAAGCCTGTCGAGTACCGCGCCACCAATTCCAGTCGCTGCCTGGTGCTGGTGGGAGCGGCCAGGAACACGGTATCGAGTCCGTGCCGGTGCATGGCACCGGCATACTCCTCCGCTTCCTCCACCGAAGCGTCTATCAGCAGGCACCCATCGATCCCGCAGCGTGCCGCGTCCTGCGCGAGCTTTTCGAGCCCGTACCGGACCACCGGGTTCAAATACGTGAACAGGAGCAGCGGTACCTCCGATTTCCGGCGGATTTCGGCGGCGATTTGGAGGACTCGCGCCAAGGTAGTACCAGCTTTCAGCGCCCGCTCGCCCGCGGCCTGGATTACGGGACCATCGGCAATGGGATCGGAAAACGGAACTCCGAGTTCGATGAGGTCGGCGCCTCCCCGCACCAGCGCTTCCACCAGAGCTGGCGTACGCTCGGGCGACGGGTCGCCCACCGTGAGGTAAGCGATCAGCCCCTTGCGATTGTCATTCTTGAGTTGTTCGAACAGGCGCCCGATGCGCGTCATTGCGGATCAAGTTCCTTGAAGTTTTCGCGGTAAATGTCGATATCCTTATCGCCGCGGCCGGAGACGTTGACCACATACAGCGCTCCCGGTTCGGATGGCGCGCGGCGGATGGCCTCAGCCACCGCGTGTGACGATTCGAGCGCAGGAATGATGCCTTCCGTACGGGAGAGCATCTGCGCCGCAGCCAAAGCCTCTCTGTCTTCACAGCACGGGTACTGTGCGCGATTCAGATCGTGCAGCCAGGCGTGCTCGGGACCGATCATAGCGTAGTCAAGCCCTGCCGATACCGAATGCGTCAGCGCGATCTGCCCGTCTTCGTCCTGCAGGACCACGCTATAGGCGCCTTGCAGCACGCCGGGAGCGCCGCCGCGATATCGGGCAGCATGCTCGCCGATGCCTGCGCCGCGACCGCCGGCTTCCACGCCAACCAATTTCACCGAGGTGTCATCCAGAAAAGCGTGAAAGATGCCGATTGCGTTGGACCCGCCGCCCACACAGGCGAATACCGTATCGGGCAGGCGCTTTTCGGCATGCAGAATCTGCGCGCGCGCTTCCTCGCCGATCACCTTATGGAAGTCGCGGACCATCATCGGGTAGGGGTGCGCGCCCAGCACCGAGCCGAGCAGGTAATGCGTGTCGGAGACGTTGGTCACCCAATCGCGCATGGCCTCACTGATAGCATCTTTCAGGGTCCGGCTGCCGCTCGCCACACCGACCACCTTCGCGCCTAGCATGCGCATGCGGAATACGTTGAGGCGCTGGCGCCGCATGTCTTCCTCACCCATGTAGACCACGCAGTCGAAGCCCATCAGCGCGCAGACCGTGGCGGTGGCAACCCCGTGCTGTCCGGCGCCCGTTTCGGCGATGATGCGGCGCTTGCCCATCCGGCGGGCGAGCAGCGCCTGCCCCAGGCAGTTATTGATCTTGTGAGCACCGGTATGGAGCAGGTCTTCGCGTTTTAGCCAGATGCGCGCGCCGCCCAGTTTCTCGGTCAGCCGCTGGGCAAAGTACAGAGGTGTAGGCCGGCCCGCGTAGGTTTGCAGCAGGTTGGAAAGCTCGTTTTGAAATGCCGCATCGCCTCGGGCGTCGAGATATGCCCGCTCCAACTCCTCGATGGGCGCCATCAATATTTCCGGTACGTACTTGCCGCCGTATGGGCCAAAGTGGCCGCGCTGGTCGGGTTGCATGGTCATAAGGCAGCCAGCATGGCCGCGTGAATAAACTCGGTCATCTTTCTATGGTCCTTCTTGCCGGGCGCCCTTTCGATTCGCGAGCAGACATCCACGCCCCATGGATTCACGCGCGCGATTGCGAGCGCAACGTTGGTGGCATCGAGTCCGCCGGCAAGTACGATCTTCTGTTTGGTCTTCCGCACCAGAGACCAGTCGAAAACCTGTCCCTGGCCTCCGTATTCGGCGCCCGCGCCGGGACCGTCTAGCAGCAGGGCCTCGACAGGCTCGTCATCGTACTGCGAGATCTCGAAATCGGCGTTGACGCGTAGCGCTTTCCATACTGTCACGGCGACAGGGTACTGCGCCCGCGTCTCGTCGCCGTGCAATTGCGCCACGTCGAGCGCGGCGGTCCGGACGATTTCTTCGACGCGGGCAGGCGGTTCGTTGACGAAGACGCCCACGCGATGCACTCCCGGGGCAGTCACGATTTCGGCGGCCTCCTCGGGAGCTATATAACGGGGACTTCGCGGATAAAAGTTGAATCCGATTGCGGTCGCGCCGTTATCCACGGCGACGGTGGCGTCTTCCTGATTGGTGATGCCGCAGATCTTCAGGATCATGCCCCCACCAATTCCCGCAGAGCCGCCGCGGGGTCGCCCGACTTCATCAGATGCTCGCCCACCAGAAACGCCGTATAGCCCGCGGCGCGCAGTCGCGCCACGTCGGCCGCGTTGTGGATGCCGCTCTCGCTGACCAGCAGGGCGCCGGCGGGCATGTGTTCGGCGAGTTCCAGCGAGGTGTCGAGCGTCACCGCGAAGGTGTTCAGATTTCGATTGTTGACGCCGACGATATCGGCGCCCGATGCGACCGCGGCATCCAGTTCGCGCCGGTCGTGGACCTCCACCAGCGCTGCCATTCCATAACGGGATGCCGCTTCGCGGAAATCGCGAAGCTCGCGTTCGCTGAGAATGGCGGCAATCAAGAGAATCGCGTCGGCGCCGTGCGCGGCGGCCTGTACGATGTGGGCCGGGGCGATGGTGAAATCCTTGCGCAGGACGGGCACATCCACAGCAGCGCGAACTGCTTCCAAGTTGGCGAGGCTGCCTTGAAAAAAGCTCTCGTCGGTGAGCACCGAAATCGCGGATGCACCGCCGCGAGAATACTCACGGCCGATTCGGACCGGGTCGAAGTCGGCGCAGAGAATGCCTTTGCTCGGCGAGGCCTTCTTGACTTCGGCAATTACGGCAGGCACATGCGCACTCAATGCTGCACGGAAATCCCGCTTGTCGGAGCGGATTTCGGCCTGTCTTTCCCACCCATCGACGAGACTCACCGTGAGCGCAAGCTCTTCGCGCTTCCTGGCGACAATACGGGCGAGGATGTCTGGAATCGTCTCGGTCAAGGGTGTTCCTTTATGGTATCAGGCCGGGACAGGAGGAGAAGATGCGTGGCTGCGAAGCCAGTGGACGCGATCACTGCAGAATGCTACGCCACGGTCACGGATGAGCTGCAGGAACGCGGGCGGCCGATCGCCCGCACGATGGTGGGGTCTCCGGGTTGCGTCGGCTCGCGCGGTAACGGGTGTACGATAGTCGAAAGGGATGCGCTGTCTGAAAGTGCTGGTCATTTTGATGACATTGCTGTGCGTCGTCGTCAACGCGCAATGCGTGGCGCGCTGCGCGATCGTGCCGTGCGGTCAGCCCGACGTGCCTCCCTGCCATCAGTCGAAGTCCCCCGCTCCACTTACCAAGGCCTGTGCCTCGCCGATCGACGCGAGGGAGGAGCGCACCACCGTCGTACCGCTCGTAGCGATCGAACCGGCGACTGTGTCCGTAGCGCAGATCGTCATCGTGCAACGGGTGGAACTCGCGATCGCACCGTCCGCCTCTCCGGGCGAAGGGCAGTCGTTTACCATCCTGCGAATCTAGGCCGCTCTCTTCGCGGCCCTCACTCGTTCATTTCGTTCGCAGGAGAACTGTATGTGGAAACGATTCCTATTCGTCAGCTTCTTTACGTCACTTTCTTTCGCACAGATGTCGCATATGAACAGCGCCGGCATGTACCTCATGAATATGGGGTCCGGCACGAGCGTCAATCCCAATTCCTGGTCCATGCCAATGCTCATGCCGCACGCGGGGTCCTGGAACTTCATGGTGATGGGGCAGGCATTCTTCGTCAATACCCAGCAGAGCAGTCCCCGCGGCGGCGACAAGTTCTATTCGCCGAACGCCTTCATGTTCGCGGCCGGGCACAACTTGGGGCGGGGTAGTATCCAGATCGAATCGATGCTCAGCCTGGAAGCGCTCACTGTGACCGACCGCCGCTATCCGCTGCTGTTCCAGACCGGGGAGACCGCGTACGGCGAGCACCTGGTGGACGCACAGCACCCCCACAACTCCTTCATGAGCTTCGGCGTGCATTACGCGCGGCCGCTCGGCGAGAAAACCATGCTGCAGCTTTACTACGCGCCGGTGGGCGATCCGGCGATCGGGCCGGTGGCCTTTCCGCATCGCGCTTCCGCCTATGAATTTCCGCAGGCCACGCTGAGCCACCACTGGCAGGATTCCACCCATATCACAGGCAATGTTGCCACCGTGGGAATTAAGCACGATTGGCTACGTCTCGAGGCCAGCGGCTTCCATGGCATGGAGCCTGGTGAGAACCGCTGGCGTATTCCCTGGGGTTCGATGGATTCGTGGTCGGGACGCGTCTCCGTCACCCCTGCCAACGATTGGCTGTTTCAGGTCTCCACCGGCAGGCTGACGCACCCCGAGGAGCACGAGCCCGGCGACGTGGTCCGCACCACTGCTTCCGTGCAATACAGCCGGCCCGCAGGTAACGGCTTCTCGTGGTCGACGAGCCTGATCTGGGGCCGCAATCACAGCACCTACACCGGCCGGAATGCCAACTCGTACCTTCTCGAAACGCTCTATCCGTTTCTCGGAAAGAACTTCGCGACTGCCCGAATCGAGTACGTCGATAAGGACGAACTGTTCGCAAACGACGACGAAACGGAGGAGCGCCTCGCGCGGACGGTCGGCAGTACTTTTCGCGTAGGCGCCTACACCGCGGGCTACACGCGCGACATCGGCACGTTCCACAGCATCGAAACCGGAATCGGAGCGAACCTGTCGTTCTATAAAGTGCCGGCGGCCATCCAACCGTTTTACGGCGAGCATCCCTGGGGAGCGACAATGTACCTGCGCTTTCGGATCCGCTAACTGGCGCGCGGCGAGCCGGCAGCGATACCCTTGCGCAGCAGGACCCCCGAATAGCTGCCCACGAGCCCGATCGCGATCGTCACCACCGCGAGCAGCCATGATCCGCCGCCGTTGAGCCAGGCGTTCATGGAACGTCCGGAAAGCCTCCATACCAGCTCCGCGGCGGCGGCCCAAGGTCCCACCAGCAACGCCCACTGCCACGGATGCGGCGGCTGCAGCAGTCGTGGCAGAACGGCGCCAGCAGGATGAATGGGCGGCGAAGCCGGTGGCCGGAAGATGGCGGTGTTTGCGGCATTCCGTGCGCTCTTGCAAAAAAGCGAACTAACGGCAGGATTCGGCGAACTTAACTACAGAGTCTCGCAATGCGTGTTTTCCTCACGATTCTTTTCCTGGCGCCAGGCCTGCTTGTGGCGACCGAGCACAGCGGGTCGGTTCGTGCAGCCGACCAGATCATTCCCGGCGCTACCGTCACGGCACGTCAGGGCGGCGCCAAGCTGGTGACTTACACCAACGAGAACGGCCGTTATGCTCTCGATCTGACACCCGGGGAGTGGGAGATCGAAATCAGCATGTTCGGGTTCAAAACGATGACTGCGCCCGTAGCTGTCGCTGCCGAGCCCACGCATCGGGAATGGACCTTGGAAATGCCGCGTCCCGACGAGGACGCCAAAAAGGCGGAGACGGCGGGGCCGGAGTCGATCGGCGCCATGACACCCTCGGCGATCTCTTCCAGCGCGGCCGCGGAGGCGCGCGGGCGTGGCGGCCGCGGTGGCCGTGGTGGAGGGCAGGGCGGCGGTCGAGGCGGGCGATTCGGGCAAGGTGCCGGCGAAGCTGTGGGAGCAGGGCGGCAGCGTGACGGTGCTGCGGCGCAGGCGCAAGGAAGGCAAGGCGGTACGCAAAACAATGCGCAAACGGCGGCCCAGGCGGGACGCGGCGGTCGAGGCGGGCGTGGACAGCAGTCCGCGCAGCCGACGTTTCAAAATGCGGAAGTCACCGCCACCGATGCGGGCACACAGGCACTCGCGAACGCCGTTAACGAGCCGGTAGCCGATCCCGGCGCGGACGCATCCGACTCCTTCATGGTCCTGGGCTCTACCAGCGGCGGACTGGGCATGGCTGCCGATCAGGAGGCACTTCGGCTCGAAATGATGGCGGGCCGTGGCGGCCGCGGCGGTGCGGTGGGCTTCGGCGGGCTTGCCGGTGAGATGGGTTTGATGTCCCTGGGTGAAAGCCTGGGCGGAGTCGGTGGGGACCCACTCGGCATGAGCGCTTTTGGGGCGGCGGGCGTGGATAATGGCTTCGGCGCCGATGCCGGGGGCGCGGGCTTCGGACTGGGCGGCGGACGCGGTGGAGTCGGTGGTCCGGGCGGGCCAGGCGGTGGCGGCCGTGGTGGCGGTGCTGGCGGCGGACGCGGTGGCGGCGGAGGAGGTGGTGGAGGAGGAGGCCGCGGCGGCGGTGCGGGCGGCGGACGCGGCGGACCCGGCGGAGGCAGAGGTGGACCGGGCGGCCGGGGTCCGTTCAACGGCCAGTTCGCAGCCATCGGCAACCGGACCGGGCGCGGCCGCCAGTCTCCTTACAACGGCAACGTGTCCATCAATGCCACCAACTCCGCGCTAAATGCGGCGCCCTTTTCACTGAACGGCCAGCAGCAGACCAAACCGGTTTCGCGCAACGAGAATATCAGCGCGACGGTTGGCGGGCCGGTTCGCGTCAAAGGACTCATCAGCAACGATCGCTGGAGTTTCAGCCTCACCGGCAGCGTACGCGAGGCACGCACCGGCCGCACTCAGGTGAGCACGGTACCCAACGCACTGCAGCGGAAGGGCGATTTCTCCGGCACCACCGTGAACGTGGTGGTCGGTGGAGTCCGGCAGAGCGTCCCCGTACAGATTTTCGATCCGACGAACGGCGCGATTTTTCCCGATGCCCGCATTCCCACGGAGCGCATTAACTCAGCATCGCGCGAGCTGATGAAGTTCATTCCCGATCCCACCTACGCGGATGTGGTGCAGCAAAACTACGCCATTTCGACCTCGCAGCCTTCGCACAGCTACTCGGTGGGCGTGCGGCTGAGCGGTCCGCTGACCACCAAAGATCGCATCAACTTCAACCAGCAGTTGAGCTGGAACAACTCCAAATCGACCACGCTCTTCAATTTCGAAGATACCGATACGGGAAACGGGTTGAGCTCCAGCTTGGGTTGGACCCACACATTCCGCCCCCGCCTGAATAACAGCGCGAACCTGTCTTTCAGCAGAAATGAGAGCCGCGGCACTCCGTATTTCGCGTATCTGGACGATGTGGCTACACGGCTGGGCATCGTGGGGCCAGATACCACACCGATCGACTGGGGACCTCCTAACCTTTCGTTCACGAACTTCGGCAGTCTGAGTGACGGTACCGCCTCTGTCAATCGAAGCCAGACCATGAACTTCACCGATACGGTGATGTTCGTGCATCGCAATCACAATTTCAATTTCGGGTTCGGCTACCGGCGGATGCAGAACAACACGCTCTCGTTCGCCAATTCGCGGGGCTCGTTTTCTTTCGGCGGCCTGCTGACCAGCGGGGTGGATGCGAACGGGAAGGCCATCCCGAACACCGGCTACGATCTGGCCGACTTCCTCCTCGGGTATCCGCAGACCAGTAACTTGCGCATCGGTAATTCGAACAATTACTTCCGCGGCTGGGCTCTCAACGCCTACGTGCAGGACGACTGGCGCATCAATCGCGGACTTTCGCTGAATCTCGGATTGCGCTACGAATATTTCGCCCCGTACACGGAGCTGTTCGGGCATTTGGCCAGCCTCGACGTGAACTCCAGTTTCACCGACGTGGCGCTGGTGACCGCGGGAGGCACCGGTAAATTCTCGGGCAAGCTGCCGGACAGCCTCATCAATGGCGATCCGAACAACTTTTCACCTCGGATTGGATTCGCGTGGCGTCCGTCGCAGCGCAACAGCCGCTTGATCCGCGGCGGCTACAGCATCTTTTTCAGCGGAGCCAATTACAGCGGGCTGGCCAGTAGCATGGCGGCGCAGCCGCCCTTCGCCAAAACCGCCCTGCTCAACACCACGCTGGCGAATCCACTCACGTTGCAGAACGGCTTTACGACCTCTCCTACCGACCTCACCAACACCTTCGCGGTCAACCCGTTCTATCATTCGGGCTACACCCAGACCTGGACTGTGGCGCTGCAACAAAACCTGCCCAGCAATCTGCTCATGGAATTGGAATACGTCGGCCTAAAGGGTACCGGGCTGGAACTCCGGCTGCAGCCCAACCAGCCGATCGCGCCCGGCTCCTCCATACTGCGGATTCCCGGCGCGGGTTCGTTCACCTACAATAGTCCGATCGCTCATTCCATACAGCACGCGGGACAAGTGCGGCTCACACGGCGGTTCTCCCGAGGCATGTCGGCGATGGCGCTCTACACGCTGTCCAAGTCCATCGACAACTCCTCGAACTCGGTGCAGAACCCGTACAATCTGCGGTTGGAGCGAGCCCGTTCCAACAATGACCAGCGCCACCGCCTGCAGGTGACGTACACGCTCTCGTCGCCCGTGGGTATTCGTGGATTCTGGAGGAATGGCGGCTGGAAAACCAAAGCACTCTCCGGCTGGACGATTCAAGGCAACATGAATCTGGCGTCGGGTAATCCGCTGACTCCCACGGTGTCCGGCACGTTGGGCACGGTACGCACCACCTTGCGCGCCGATGTCACGGGCGTCCCCGTCGTGGGCGGCAACTATCCGTATTTCAACCTGCTGGCCTTTGCGGCGCCGGCTGCCGGATTCTATGGAACGGCCGGGCGCAACATTATTCCGGGGCTGGCCACCTTCAGCCTGAATGGACAGATCAACCGATCCTTCCGTCTGGGCGAAAGCCGGCGCATGATCTCGCTCTCCTTGCGGGCAAACAACGCTCTCAATCACGTGCAGATTACCAGCTTCAACACGGTGGTCAACTCCGCCTTGTACGGGCAGCCCACCGCGGCCACGCAAACCCGTTCGGTCAGCTTGAATATGCGGTTCAACTTCTAAGGCTTATGCGCAAATTCTGGATAGTATCCGTGGCGGCGCTGATCGCCCTGGGCCAGCAGCAGACGCCGGCTCCCACAGCCGCCGTACCGAAGACAGGCGTACCTGTTTTCCGCGCGAGTTCGAACCTGGTAATCGTCGACGTTACGGTCAAAGACAAGAACGGTAATGCTATCGAGGGGCTGACCAAAGAAGACTTCAACGTCATGGAAGACGGCAAGCCGCAGCGCGTCGACGTATTTGAACACCAGAAGCTGACGCTGGACCCCGAACCCCCCGATCCACCACCGTCGCTCGACGACAAGAACGCGCTGCCCGATCCGCCCAAAACCACCATCGCTTCGGCGGGTCGCGACAAGATCCAGTATCACGACAAGCGCCTGATCGCGATGTTTTTCGATTTTTCCAACATGCAGGTGCCGGAGCAGTTGCGCGCACAGGAAGCCGCGCTCAAATTCCTCAACGAACAAATCACCGCCTCTGATCTGGTCGCGATCCTGCTGTTCAATACGACTGTCACGGTCAAAACCGATTTCACTGCGAATCGCATGACGCTCACCGATATCATCAAGGGTCTGCCGATCGGCGATGCCAGCGAATACGCGGACGCGGCGGACACGAACTCGGACACGGGTGAAGATACCGGAGCGGCCTTCGTCGCCGACGAGACCGAGTTCAACATCTTCAATACCGACCGCAAGCTGGCCGCGCTGGAACAAGTGGTGCGGCAGTTGGCAACGTTGCCCGAAAAAAAGGCACTGGTCTACCTCACCGGCGGGCTCAGCCGATCCACGGGCCTGGAAAATCAGGCGCAATTGGAAGCATCGATCAACGCCGCGGTGAAATCGAATGTCGCCATCTACCCGATTGACGCGCGCGGCCTCATGGCCGACCCTCCGGGCGGCGGCGCCAGCAAGGGCTCCTCGCGTGGAGGCATGAGTCTCTCCGGCCTCAACTCACAGCGCTCGTCGATCAACGACTCGCAGGACACGTTGGTAGCGCTTGCCAAGGATACCGGCGGCAAGGCCTTTCTCGACAGCAACGATCTCTCGCTGGGATTGAAGCAGGTTCAGCAGGAGTTCCGGAGCTATTACATCCTCGGCTACATGACGACCAACACGGCCAGCGATGGAAAATACCGCAAGATCACCGTCAAGCTGAAGGACAATACGACCGCCAAGCTGGAATTCCGCGATGGCTACTATGCCGACAAAGTGTGGGGCAAGTTCACCGGCAACGACAAGGAGAATCAGCTCAAAGACGCTCTCATGTCGCCCGACCCGCAAACGGATATCCCACTGGCGGTGGAGGTCGACTACTTCCGCATATCGTCGACCGCGTACTTCGTGCCGATCTCGGTCAAGGTGCCGGGCTCGGTTATCGAGCTGGCGCAGAAGAAGTCGGGAGGCGAAACGGAATTCGATTTCATCGGCAATGTGATGGACGAGCGCAAGCAGGTTGTCGGGCAGTTGCGCGATTTCATAAAGGTGAAGGTCGCCGCCACCGAGGCGGAGAAGCTGGCTACGCGCAATTTTCACTATGACGCCGGCCTGACGCTTGCCCCCGGACGCTACCGGATGCGCTTCCTGGTGCGCGAAGGGCAGTCGGGAAAGATGGGTACCTTCGACACCCGCTTCGTGGTGCCCGATCTCTCGGCCGATTCCATGACGCTGAAGACCAGCTCGGTGGTATGGAGCAGTCAGAAGGAAATCATGAAAGCCGCGGTCGGCATGGCCGAACAGATGACGCGCCGGATCGAGGCGGCGAATCCGCTGGTGGCTAACGGCGAAAAGATCGTTCCCAATATCACCAGGGTCTTCCGCCGCGGTCAGAATCTCTACATCGATTTCGATGTCTACGACGCCGCGCCGGACCCCGAGAATTCGAGTGCTCGACGCGTCGCAGTCAAGATGAGCCTGTTCAACCAGAAGGGCGAGAAAGCCTTCGAGGTCGGCCCCATCAAAGCCACGGAGATGGTGCGCACAAGGCCGAATGCGGTGCCCGTGAAGATCCAGATTCCACTGAAGGGCCTTGCGCCGGGCCGCTACACCTGCCAGCTCAACGTCATCGATGAAGTGGGCCGGAAGTTTGCGTTCCCACGCGCCAACATGGTGGTGCAGTAAGACTTGCGAATCCGGCCCCGAGACACGGGTTTTCCCGTCGAAAGCCGCGGGGTGGGCTATCCTGATCGTGAATGCCCGTCATCGTATCGCTGCTTCGCGGCATTAACGTGGGCGGCAAACATCAGGTGAAGATGGACGCCTTGCGCGAAGTCTTCGAGGCGCTCGGATTGCGCGACGTGCAGACGTTCATCCAGAGCGGCAACGTGGTGTGCAATGCCGCCGAGCGCCAACTGCCGCGTCTTCGCCAGCGCCTTGAAGATGCCATCGAAGCACGCTTCGGCTTTCGCTGTGATGTGGTGGTGCGAACGGCGGAGGAGATGCGTAGCTGTCTGTTCCGCAATCCATTCCGCGGGCGGACAGGAATCGAATCGGCCAAGCTTCTGATCACGTTTCTCGCCCAAGATCCCGATCCTGATGGCTGCTCCAAACTGCGCTCGTTGAAACTGGATCCCGAGGAATTGCACATCGTCGGCCGCGACGTGTACGTCTACTTCCCTACAGGCATGGGGCGGTCCAAGCTCTCTTGGCCGCTGATCGCCAAGTCGCTGAAGACCAGCGGGACGGGACGGAATCTGAATACCGTGGAAAAGCTGATTGCCATGGCCGACCGGCTGGAGGCTGTTCGATGAACCGTGCGTTTTTGATGACCGCCTTGAGCCTCGCGATGTTCACCGGGTGCGCGCCAACGCCCCGCGAGACTCCCAAGGTCGACCCGACCGCCGAAGCCTGGTACGCTCCCATGGTCGAGCGGCTCACGAATATGGACCGAGCCGCCGAGCAGCTAGTGGAAAACAATCGCCTGCAGGAAGCCGCGGCCATCGTGACCAGCGGCCAAGCCTTGCAGACGCGTTTGTTGAGCGCTCCGCGTCCCACTCTGGAGGCGATGCAGGCCATCGCGGATCTGGACCAGGTCTACGGCTACATGTTGATCCACAACGGCTATTTCGGCGAGGCCCGGATGTTGTTCCAGAAGAACGTGACTCGCTGGAAAACGTGGAAGCCCCAGTCTCCGGATACCGAAAACCGCCTCAAGCGGGCCAATGACGGGATCGCCGAGTGCGACAAGCACATGGGCGGCTAGCCTGCCACTCGCGCCAGTTTGGCCGCGCTGATTGCCTGCCCCACGTGTCTCTGTGTGTGCTCCGCCGTGTGAACCAACAGGCCGATCACCGTGGTCGGCAGTCGCTTTCGTCCCACCGTGCGAGGCTCATCCAGCGTGTTGACATCGATGCGCCGCACCACGGATTCGGCCTCCTGAAAGGTACGTTCCAACCGCGCCAGTAGCTCGTCGCGCCCGGCGCCGTCCGGTTCGTGCTCAGTCTGCATCGCGGCCAGTTGGGCCTGCGTGAGAGTGCGTCCTTGTAGGTACGTCATCAAGCGCTCGGTGCTGCCGGCCACGTGGCGCAGGTGGAATCCCACCGAGCCGAACCCGTGCGGGCGCGCCCAAAGCTGTTCGATACTGAGCCCTTCGGTGTGCCGCCGCAGATCTTCGCGCGCCTGCTGGAAGCTGAACAGTAGCGGAGCAAGCACTGCAGGAACGCCGGCAATAGGTCCCCGCATCCAAGGTTCCGGTAAGAGAGCTTCGGGTAGAGCAGGCATGCCACGATTGTATGCCGCGTCGGCGATAATTATTGGAGATGTCTGTGCGCACTATTACCTGCTTATCCATACTGACCGCGGTGTCTTTTGCCGCCAATGTGGGACCAGCCCACGGCAGCCTGGTGATTGCCGGGGGCGGCGATCTGGGACCCGAGATTATCCAGCGTTTCATCGAACTGGCGGGCGGGCCCGATGCTCCCTTGATTTTCATCCCAACGGCCGAGGACGGTACCCCCACTATTCAGCCGGAGGCCACCCTGCTGTTCAAAGGCGGAGCCAAACACGTTTCCATCCTTCATACTCGCGACCGCAAGGTAGCCGACAGCGAGGATTTTGTTGCGCCGCTGCGTAACGCACGCGGAGTCTGGTTCGAAGGCGGCCGCCAGTGGCGGCTGGCCGATTCGTACCTGAACACCCGCACCCAGAAGGAGTTGTTCGCGCTTCTGGATCGCGGCGGCGTGATCGGCGGCACTTCAGCCGGAGCTACCATCCAGGGGTCGTATCTGGTGCGGGGAGCTGTGGAAAACAACAACGTGCTGATGGCGCCCGGACATGAAGAGGGGCTCGGATTCCTGAAATCCTCGGCCATCGACCAGCACGTCCTGACTCGTCATCGGGAAGAGGACCTAAACCAGGTCACGACGAGGTTTCCGGACCTGCTGGGAATTGGCATCGATGAATCCACCGCCCTCGTAGTGCATGGCGATGAGTTCGAGGTGATCGGCAAGAGCAAAGTGCTGATTCACGACCCCAGGGCTCCTGGCACCGCAGAGGGGAAGAAATACTACACCCTTTCCGCAGGGGACCGCTTCGACCTGGATCGGCGGCGGAAAATCCCTGCGGAAAGTAGTAAATAGTTACGCCGCCCGTTTGCGGAGAAACATCAGAGACATCGCCGCAAGTAATAGGCCCAGCACGCCCATCGCCAACGGCGACAGGGCCGGAACGGACGGGGTGGCGCCGGAATTGATGGGGTTGAACGAATTGGAATAGATCCAGTTCAGCAGATCCTGATTCTCGTATCCCGCGCCGGTGCCTGCGGTGAAGCCCGCAAACGCGCTGGTCGCCGGGCTCGGGCATCCAGTGCCATTCGCCGTTCCTCCAGCCAGCACGCACGGAATGTTAATGGTGTAGGTCAGCAGGTTGGTCGCCGGCCGTGTGGCGGAATTGTCAGCCATCGCTACCACCAGAGCCGTGCCGCTATAGTCGATCCACACCGACCACACGTGGCCGTTCGCCATACAATTCGCGACGTTCACCGGACTCACACAATTGGCGACGCCGCCCGGCGATGCCGTCGTGGAACTGACCATCGTGCCGTTGATGTCGACGCCGACATGGTTGCTGTTCGGATCGCCGTTCTCGCCGTTGAAGAAGGTGTCGAACTCCACGCCCACGCTGGGATTGATGCCTCCATAGCCGATGGAGCCGCCCGCTCCGCCCACGCCCGAATTGACGTTCTGGATCGCGAACACAATTCCGTCAGCGGGGGCGATTCCGCCGGGATTGGTGATTTGGAATTGGAAATACGTGCTGAACCCGCCCGAATTATTGGCGAATGAGATCGGCGTCGAACTCCACACCGCACCTCCCTGGCCGGGTTGGGCAGGCGTTAGACGCAAGACCGTCTGTCCACCCGATGAGACGGGCGCCGCCGCCCCCACCAGATTCAGTCCGGCGGTCGAACTGAAATTAGGAAATGAAAATACCACCGCTGCGAACACAGGCACACTCAGGCACACCGAAATCGTAATAGTGGCGGCCCATAACCGGCCGCCTTTCCAATAACGCATATGGCCTCCGTCGGTACAGTATAGGAGCAAGGAGTCCTGAAACGCCAGAATAATCTCGAATGTTCTCCCGTCGAAGCGCTGGTTTGCATTCTACGGCTTCAGTAGCGTTCCCCCCAGTTTTTTTGAGGCAACGTGGCACCGTTTTGCGCTATGTTCCTCAGAGGGCAACGTGTGTCTGCGCGAGTCGGAAAGGGAACTGTGATGCGGTGTGCGGTGGCGGGAGTCTGTGCGTGGTGGGTCTGTGCCGGTGTGGGCTATGCCCAGCAACCGCCGCCACTATTCTCGCGCGGGGCAGGCGCCGGAGCTGCGCTGGCATCGCCCGTCCGCCGTCCTCCGCAACAACCTCGTCAGGTGACGCCGAATAAGCGGTCCTGCAGTGTCATCAACTTCGAAGGCTTGGATGAGAAAGTGTCGATTGGAAAATTTCAGGGGATTGCCTCCGCGAATGGCTGGGTGTCCGGAATTACCGTCGAGGCGTATGGATATGCGATGGGCGATCCCCGCGGCTTTTCTCACGCGCAGTTCGTGGATCCTCCTTCCGGTATTACGGTTGCGGTATTTCTCAACGGCAACAACAACGACATCACCTTCGATACGCCGGTCTCGCGAGTGAGCTATTACTACGCCACTGGGTACAACACGGTTCTCACCGCCTATGACTCTCAGGGCAACCAACTGGCCAGCCAGCAAGTGCCGGCCAACTGGACCGGCAATCCGTACGGCTACGACTACTGGTCCCAAATCACTCCTCTGAGCGTTCAGGGCAACAAGATCGCCCGTATCCACATCGCGTCGCCCGGCGCTCCGCTGAACAATTTCATCGGCATCGATGATCTGGAAGTCTGTACGGATCTGGCAATCGACAGCATCGAAATGACCCAGGCCATCCAGCAGATTCAGACGCTCACGGAACTACAAACATCGCTGGCCAATAGCAACGAGCCGCCCGTGCCGATCGTGGCAGGCAAACCCGGCGTCATGCGCGTTTATACAATTCCGGTTACGGATGTCACCTCAGTCAACATGCGCCTGAATATCGCCGGTGTCATCGATCAGACCAAGACCGCCGTCCTGCAACCCGGCTGCACGCCCGTACAACAGCGGTATGCAGCGAATGGCTGCCCTTCAACCGACTTCTACTTCACTCCACCCGAAGGCACATGGACCGCTGTCCTGGATGTGACTGACAGCTCCAATGGCGGCACCATTCAGGAGGAAGTCCTTGATTTCAAGAGCCGGCAAACGCAGACCTATGTCGTCAAAGCTGTGTCGGTATGCGACTCCACCAGCCTGGGCATTTGGCTTTGCGCGTTCTCTCCGCAGATGTTCGGCAACATGGGTCTGCTTGAGAAGATCGCGCCCACCAAGCAAGTCGATCTGGAAATCACCGGCAACGTCATCCGCCGCGACATCAGCAATTACTGCCCCGATCCCAACAACTCGAATACCTGCGGAGACGGGAACTGGTGGGAACGGATGGTGGCGGATATTGCACGGCTATACACACGCATCGACCAGGGCCTCGATCTGCTGACGAACCGCCGCAGCAACTATCACGGGATGGTACGGTCAAACGTGGCGGGCGGCATTGGCGGCATCGCCGATTCGATTCCCGGCCATGCTTCCGCCAGCCGCACCAGCGCACAGCGCTTCACCACCAACCTGGAAACCAAGGTCGAAGTGGTGGCGCATGAAAACGGCCACACGCTCGGACTGAAGCATACCCAAACCAATCTGCCATCCACCACAGTGCCGCCGGGATGTTACAACTTCGCGTCCGACAGCAGCACCGACTGGCCTTTCACCGATAACAAGATCCAAAGCCTAAAAGGCCCCGAGGTGGGATTTGACGTGGCCGAACGGAAGCCGCTCAATCCGCTGTTCACCTATGACGTCCTGAGCTATTGCAGCCCCCGCTGGATCTCGCCGCAGCGCTACAAGACCGCGCTCACCACCCTCGGCGGCGGGTCCGTGACCACTCCAAGTCTGGTGATGAATCCGAACACGGCTGCGCGGCCACGCGCCGTCAGCACGCAGGAATTTTGGGAAATCAGCGGGAGGATTCCTTCTAACGGTCCGGTGGTCCTCGATCCGGTGTTCCGGTCGGTGCTGCGCGGCGATACCAGTGGCGGCACCGGCAGCCATTCCATTGAAGTCCGTAACGGAGTAGGAACCGTTCTCTTCACTCAATACTTCACCCCCGGCTCTCCAACGGCCGAAACAACCGGAGTGGACTTTCAAGGCACGCCATCGTTCGCAACCACCGTACCGGTTCAGGCAGCCGCGACGCAGTTGGTTCTGAAAGCCCCCAACGGCACTATCCTCACCACCGTTACGCTCGCCGGTGCGCCGCCGGTGGTGGCGGTGACCAATCCGACCGCAGCTTTCACCGGTGTGGGAAGCATTACCTGGACCGTGAACGATCCGGACTCCGCCAGCTTCACCTCCCGTGTGTATTATTCGACCGACAACGGCGCCAACTGGGTGGAGATCGGCGAGGTGCCAGACAGCGGTCTCAGCCTGAACACCGACTTCTCCAACCTGGCGGGCACCAATGGACAAGGATTGGTGCGGGTCCTGGTTTCGGATGGGGTCAATACCGGACAGGCAACGTCACCGAATTTCTCGATCCCAAAGAAATCGCCGTCGGTCGCGCAGATCACCGCGCCGGTAAACAATTCCGCGCAGCCAGCCGTGGATGCGGTACAACTGATCGGAAGCGCTTACGATCCGGACGATGGCGTCCTCACCGCCGCGGCTTTGAAATGGAGCTCCAATCTCCAGGGCCAGCTCGGTACAGGTCATCGGCTAACGGTCAGCCTGCAGCCGGGCGTGCACCTCATTACGCTCACCGCCACCGACATAGATAGCAACAGCATTACCGCCAGCTCCACGATTACCATCGGAGGACCGCCTCCGACTCTTAACGTGTATCTCAAACCTCTGGCTTACCCGCCCACGAGCCACAGCACCTGCCTGCAATTCACCCTCGATCCTAAACCCGGGCAGCCGAATGGAGCGCCCCTCGCGGCCCTTCAGTACAGCACTAACGGCGGTTCGAGCTACACGGACATTCCCTTGGATCGGTTGCCGTTCCCCTTTGTCCCTCCGGGCGGCGGCTTTCTGCAAGCAATCTTCCGCGCCTTCGACACGTCGGGGCAAGTGGACGCCGTTCCGTATTCCTACTTCAACAGCGGAACTTGCCAGCCCGTGGTAATCCCGAACGTCGTCGGCAAGGCTCAGGCTGCCGCGCAGACGGATCTTCAGAACGCAGGTGCGGTGGTGGGCAACGTCACTAACGCCAGCAGCAACACCGTACCGGCCGGTTCGGTAATCAGCCAATCGCCCACTGCTGGAACCGGTGTGTCTCCGGGCGGTTCGCTCGCCGTCGACCTGTTGGTCTCGTCCGGTCAAGCCGCTGCGCTAGCCATCTCCAAGACTCATCAAGGCAAATTCGGCGCCTCGCAAACCGGCGCGATTTACACCATAAGCGTCAGCAATCCCGGCAGCACCTCCACCACCGGCACGGTAACGGTGACGGAGAACATTCCGCCCGGACTCGCGCTCACCGGCATGACCGGAGCCCTCTGGAACTGCAGCGGCAACACCTGTACCCGTAACGATGCTCTGGCGTCGAATTCGAGCTACCCGCCGATTACCGTCACGGTGAACGTGGCGTCGAACGCTGCCGCGTCTCTGACGAATCAGGTGAGTGTCTCCACGCCGGGCTTCTCCACGGCGACGGCTAACGACTCCACTCAGGTTCTGCCGTACTCCTGCAACGTGAACGGCGACGCGGTCACCGACGCGGCAGACGTGCAGGCGTTGATCAACCAGGTATTGGGAACCGCCGCCGCCGTACACGATCTGAACCAGGACGCCGCCGTGAACGTCATCGACGTGCAGCGCGCCATCAATGCCGGCATGGGGCAGGGATGCGTCCTGTAAATGGATAGCGACGCGGGGCGCTGGTCTCGCGTACCATGGCGTTAGCCCGTCTTGTATCGCGAGCTTCCTTGCCTGGAGAGCGCATCGTCTCAGGTAAGATTCGAAGCGTACATATCCATGACCTCCGGAGAATCAACGGCAACTCCCACTCCTAAGATCACCCGGCCGGCATTGCAGAAAACGACGGCAGCACTATTGCTCGCAGCGCTTCTCCTCGGACTGAATCTCTATCTCTGCCGGGAATTGTTCGTCACCGAGTATTTCGACAACCTGCAGTCGAACGAAGGCGTACTCGTCACCGTCGCTCATTTTTTTTCCAAACACCCCACTGCGAAATGGTTTCCATTCTGGAACGCCGGCTTGCCGGTGGAGAATAGCTACTCTCCAACCGTGCCGGCTCTGATCGCCGTGGTTTCTGCGGTTACGCGGCTTTCCCCGCCGCTGACGCTGCACATTCTGTGCGGCCTGTTTTTCTGCCTCGTGCCTCTAACCTGGTTCTGGCTCTTCTATCGCTGGGGAATGGGTGCTCTGCAGGCTTTCGCCGGCGGACTGCTATATTCGTTGATCTCTCCCTCACTTTTACCCATCCGCCCCGCCGACGTCTTTGATTCGCGCCGCCTGCTCGATGTGGTCTACTACGGCGATATCGCGCACATGGTCGCTTTGGCGATTTTGCCACTGGCATTGCTCGCGCTCGAAAGATTCATCCGGCAAGGGAGCAAGCCGCAACTCCTGCTGGCAGTTGCATGCAGCGCGTTCACCAGCCTCAGCGATCAGTTCGGCATCACGGCTCTCTGCCTTTGCAGCCTCGCGCTACTGGCATCTTTGGAGCGCGAGGAATTCTGGAGGGGCGCTCGGCGGATCCTGCTGGCGGGAGTTTGCACCTATTTATGCACCTGCCGCTTCCTGACCCCGGAGCTGATGAGGACTGTCTTTGGCAATTCCCAATTGCTCTCCGGGGATTACCGGTTCCATTGGATTACACCGTTGGGATGGGCTTTCATGATCGGCGCGCTCGCGCTGGTGCGTTGGCGCAGCGCGAACGCAGGCCTGGCGGTGCGGTTCATCTTATTGCTTGCCTGCATCTTCACAAGCATCTACGCCCTGTACTTCGTGACGAAGTTGCCCATTCTTCCCGTCACCGAACGTTACGACCTGGAAGTGGATCTGAGCATAGCTTTCCTGCTGGTGCTCTGCGTCTGGCGCATGCCGGTTCGGGTTCGCACCACCGTCCTGGCGGTTGGCCTTGTCGCTGCATTCCCGCAGGCTGTAAGGCTGCGCAAAGCATCAAACGCCTGGCTCAAGCCCATCGAAATCACCCGAACCATCGAATGGCGGGGTTCCCGCTGGATTGCGGATAACCTGCCGGGCGTTCGTGTCATGGTCGGAGGCGCGGCGACGTATTGGTTCGGATTCTGGACGGACAATCCGCAGTTGAGCGGCGGACATGACGGCTTTGCTCCGAATATGATGCAACGCATTGCGGTTTTTACGATCTACACGGGTCAAAACGCAGGCAATCGGGATGCGGCATACGCCACATTCTGGATGAAGGCCTTTGGTGTGGGAGCGATCTACGTCCCCGGAGAGCGCAGCCCCGATCGAGTGCATCCCTTTGTGCGCCCGGAGAAATTCGAGGGTGTGCTCCCCGTCCTCTGGAGACAAGACGACACTTCCGTTTATGCCGTCAACAGCCGGACGCGGTCCTTGGCTCACGTGATTCCGGCGGATGCCGTGGTCACGCGGCGCCCCGTGCACGGTCTCGATACCGCCCCCGCCGAACGTTATGTACAAGCGCTTGACGACACCTCCCTGCCTCTTGCCGAATTGCAATGGCAGTCGCCGGATAAAGGTAGAATCAACGGCTCCATCGGCCCGGGTCAGGTGGTGGCGGTGCAGGTCACCTATGACCGGGGATGGACCGCCTCCAGCCGCGGGAAGAACCTCGCCGTCAAAGCCGACGCGCTCGGCTTGATGGTGATTGACCCCGCACAAACGGGCGAGTTTCATATCGACCTTGCGTTTACCGGCGGTCCACAGCGCAAGTTGTTGACTTTCGTTTCGCTGGCGGCAATCGCGATGCTCTTCGGCTGGCTGTTGATCCCGTACGTCCGGCGCGGGATCGGGAACGTGAAGCGGACCTGATGGAGATTTGGTGGGCCCTGAAGGATTTGAACCTTCGACCAAGGGATTATGAGTCCCCTGCTCTAACCGCTGAGCTAAGGGCCCGTGTCCTCATTGTATCCGCTTGACGGGCATATTTCTCACGCTTTCCGCACCTCGTGCTATGCTGAAGCCGGATGTTTTCTCGCCAGCGTAAAGCCCGTGTTTTGTTTGGCCTATCGGACATAGTGCTAACCACGCTGGCTTTTGAGGCAGCTTACCGGACACGCAGTTATCTTCACCTCGAACGCCTGTTTTTGCTTACCGGTCAGCAGAAAGCCCTGGTGCTGGGCGAGTCCCTGGTCGCCTGGGTCGTGATCGGGCTCTGGCTCGAGATCTACGACAAAATGGATACCGGGCATCCGCGGGTCATTCTGCGCGACACCTTTCGGCAGAGTGCTTACGCCGCGGTCTGCCTGGTTGTCTTCGAATACGTCCTGCGTCTCGAACTCAGCCGTCCCTTTCTGATCCTGTTCTCCTCCTACACGTGGGTGCTTCTGGTTTTGTTCCGGCTTACCGCGGGCCGCGTGGTAGGGGTGGTGCGCCGCGAGTTTGTGGCGCCTCCGCAAGTGATGGTGGCCGGAACGGGCGAACGAGCCATCCGACTGGCCGAGGCCCTCGAACAGTCCACCGAATATGACGTGAAGTTGAGCGGCTTCCTCAGTGACCTTCCGGATCCACCGCGGGAGATCGTCCTGTCGGCGCGTTACGAGGTTTATCCGATCGCCGAACTTCCTGCCATTTTGCGGCGGCAGGTGGTGGATGAGATCATCTTCGCTGTCGACAGCGAAAGCTTGGCGAATCTGGAGGAGATCTTCCTGATCTGCGACGAAGAAGGCGTGCGCACGCGAGTCGCCGTGGACTTCTTCCCGCACGTGAACAGCACTGTATCGCTGGAACGCTTCGGAGAAACGCCCCTGCTGACCTTCTCGGCGGCGCCCACGGATGAAGTGCGTCTCCTCGCCAAACGCGCCATCGACGTGCTGATCGCCGCCTCGGGCTTGCTGGTGCTGTTTCCGCTGATGCTTTTAGTCGCGATCCTTATCCGGCTTACGTCCCCCGGTCCAGTGATTTTCCGCCAGGTGCGTTGCGGTCTGAACGGCCGGCGCTTCCTTTTTTACAAGTTCCGCTCCATGGTAAAGAATGCCGAGGAATTGCGGGCCCAGGTGGCCCATCTGAATACCCGCGACGGAGTGGTTTTCAAGATTCCTGACGATCCCCGCCTGACTCCGGTGGGCCGATTCCTGCGGAAATTCTCCATCGACGAGTGGCCGCAATTGTGGAATGTCCTGCTCGGCGATATGTCACTGGTGGGGCCGCGGCCCGCCGTACCGACCGAAGTGGATCAATACCAGTGCTGGCAGCGGCGGCGTTTGCGCATGCGGCCCGGCCTCACTTGCCTGTGGGCCATCTCCGGCCGGGACAAGGTCGACTTCGAGACCTGGATGAAGATGGATATGCAGTACATTGATAATTGGTCGCTGGCGCTGGACTGGAAAATTCTGCTGCAGACGATCCCGCGGGTCATCACCGGCCATGGAGCGAACTGAAGGCGGTCTAACATGCACCTGATCCCCACTCAAGAAGAAGTCGTCGCCGTGTTGCGCGAGACCGGGGCTTTGCGCGATGGCCATTTCGAATACCCGACCGGCATCCATTCGAACGAATACCTGCAGATTCCACTGGCGTTGCGCTATTACCAGTACCAGCGTATGTTGTCCGTGGGACTCAGCCGGTTGTTGCGGGCACACCCGGAAATCCGCGCCAGCGTCAAAGATCTGTCTATCGTGACGCCAATGACCGGGGGCCTCCCGGTTGCTTACGGCGTTTGCGAAGCCTTGCGGGCCAGGCAGGTATATTGGGCGGAGCGATCCCCGGACGAGCAGCTTCGGTTTCGCCAATTCCTGGAACCGGAAAAGGGCGAGCAGGTTGTCCTGGTCGACGACATTCTGCGGACCGGCAACAAACTGACCGAGCTGAAGCGCCTGCTGGAGTCTCGCGGGGCCACCGTAGTAGGGCTGGCGGTAGTCATCTATCAGCCCACCCCGAACACCATGGATTTCGGATCTTTACCGCTGTATTATCTAGCCAAGCTGGATGCCAGCTATTACGTGGACGCTGCTCATTGCGAGTTGTGCCAGCGCAACATGCCCCTGGAGAAGGTCTGGGAATAGCATTCCCTGTAAAATATGAGTTGCAACGCTTACGGAAACTTCGCGCGTCCAACACTTTAGCCAGTGCAGTGTGACGGTGCTGTAATGATGTGCATAATGTCACAAACCTGTTGCCGTTGGGACGGTTTTCGATTCACTTTGGTAGATTTTCCACAAGATTTTCCACACAGCAGTGGAAAACCGGGGTCAGGTCGATGGCGGGGTACGAGGTTCTTATGCCGAAACTGTTGTTGCTGACGCTGTTCTGTAGCGCGCTGCTGCCTGGCCAGTCCGGGGAGGGTGAAAAGCTCGCTCCGTATTACCCCACCCCGGAAGTGATTGTCGAAAAGATGCTCCAGTTGGGCGGTCTCAAGGCCGGAGAAAAGGTTTTCGACCTGGGTTCCGGCGATGGCCGGATCGTGATTATGGCGGCGCAAAAATTCCATGCCGACGCGGTCGGGGTGGAACTCGACAAGGATCTTTCCAAACAAAGCACTGAGAAGATCCGCAAACTCAAGCTCGAAAAGAACGCACGGATCGTCAACGGCGATCTGCTCAAGCAGAACTACAGCTCTGCCGACGTGGTAACGGTCTATCTAATGCCAGGCTTTATCGACAAAGTCCAGCCACTTCTCGACCAGCAATTGAAAAAAGGCGCTCGAGTGGTGGCGCATGACTACGAAATCAAGAACTGGACCCCGGAAAAGGTGGAGGAGATCGCGGACGACGGCGAAGGCCACAGCCACAAGTTGTACCTCTACCGGAAATAACAGGAGTGAAGAATTCTGCGGATTTTCCGTGGGCGCGCCACCTCTCATGGGCACGCGTCCTGCTGTCGGCTCTCGCCGTAGCGCTGGCAGCCGCGTATCGCCTAACCTTCGTCCCTACCCTTGCTCTGCTGATCCTGTTTCTCGGCGCGGCTCTGCTTTTGAGCTTTCGAGAACGGCGGCAGCGGGGTCTGCTGGCCATCCTCGCCCTCTTTGCCGACACTGTCTATTTCTTGATCCTGGTGTATTTCTGCGGGTCGGGACTGTACTGGCTCGCGGTGCTCTTTTATGTTTACCTGCTGGCCGAAGCGCTGGTCTTTTCGGGGCCGGGGGAAGTGGCGTTCATTGCCATCGGAGCCGCCCTCTTCTGTCTCGCCCTCCCGGAGAAGGCAATTCGCAGCCTGGAGCCCATGTTAGTGGTGGGTGGCGGCGTGACGTATGCGTTTGCCGTTCACAAGAAGAAACAGCACCTCCTGGTGGAGGAAACCAATGCGCGGCTGGAGAACGCTGTCAAGATTGCCGGGATGGCTCGGGAAGATGAGCGCCAGCGGATCGCCAGCGATTTCCATGACGGTCCCCTGCAGAGCTTCATCAGCTTGCAAATGCGCCTGGAAATCCTGCGCAAACTGCTGGAGCGGGATGTGGCGGCCGGGATGCAAGATCTCAAGCAGCTACAAGCGCTCGCGCAGTCTCAGATTCGGGACCTACGGACCTTCCTCCACAGTATGCGCCCGGTCGATGCGGACGGCGGTAATCTGGTGGCTTCCCTGCGGCGCGCGGCCGACTCCTTTCAGAAGGAGAGCGGCATTCCGGTCACGTTCGCAGGCGCGGCGACTCCCGTCGGTCTGCCGGCTGACACCACCACCGAGGTCCTGCAGATGCTCCGCGAGGCACTTCACAACGTGCAGAAACACGCCGGCGCAACCCGCGTGGCCGTAGCCATGGAGAAGACCGAACGGGGTCTCGAGCTTTCGGTGGATGACAATGGCCATGGATTCAAATTCGCCGGCACCTATTCGCTGGAGGAGCTGGAGTTGCTGCGGCTGGGACCCGCCAGCCTGAAGCGCCGCGCCCGCAGTCTTAACGCCGACATGGTGCTGGAGTCCCGTCCCGGACGAGGCTCGGGCATTCGCTTCCGCGTGCCCCTGCAATGATCGCGCGACGGCACTTGTCCCGTGCTTCGGCAGTCGCGCTCCTGGCCGCTGCATGCTTCAGTGTCGCCGCGTGCAGCCATTATGCGGAGTTCACGCTTCCGCGTGGGCCGGGGGGCAACCCGAACCTCAGCTTCGCTTTCGATGCCGCCCCGGAACCTGTGTTGACGCACGGCTCCGGCTGGGAAGCCGCCGATGTCCTGAATCCCTCCGTGTTTGCCGCGAATGCAGGCCTCACCAATTACTATTCGGCGTTCGATGGGCATACCTGGCACACCGGGCGGGCCACTTCCGCCGATGGCATTCACTGGCAGAAGCAGGGCAGACTGCTTTCGCCCACGGCTCCGTGGGAGGGCTCGTACATCGCGGCCAACGGATCCGCCCTCTATCGCGCGGGCCGAGTGTGGCACTGGTATGTCGCCGGATCCCGGGAACGGCCGCGAATCGGCCTGGATGGCAAGCCGGTTCTGTTGCCGGGCCCGTACATGAGCTGGGACGAATACGGTGTGTCCGATCCCTACACGATCTGGATCGAGCCCTATTTTTACCTCTATTACACCGGTCTCGATCGCGGCCGCCGGCAGCGGCTGGGCGTGGCACGCTCCCGGGATGGAATTCATTGGGACAAACTGCGCTCGAACCCCATCCTGGAGCCTGGCGACCGCGGTTCGTTCGATGAGCGCGGTCTTGGCGAACCGGCCGTCTGGCAGTCGCACGGCTTCTATTGGATGCTGGTGACCGGTCGCGACACATCCGAAAACCGCCGTCTGGGCGTCGTCCGATCCATGGACGGTGTCCACTGGAAGAAGTTGGGCGCGGTCTTCAGCGGCACGCGGCCGTGGAATTCGAAGGTGCTCTGCGATGCCACCGTCGTGGTGGATGGCGGGACCATCCGAGTGTGGTTCGGCGGGGGGGACGTCGCCTCGCCCGACGAGAATTTGCACGGCCAGATCGGGTACGGGACGCTGCGTCCCGTTGATGCTACGCTGCAAAGGTGAGAATCGGCATCACGTGCTATCCAACTTACGGCGGCAGCGGTATCGTCGCCACCGAGTTGGGCCTGGAGTTGGCCGTCCGCGGACACGACGTCCACTTCATTACCTATGCCAATCCCATCCGGCTGGATCCGGATCTGCCGCGCATTCATTATCACGAGGTCGAAGTCTCCACGTATCCCCTGTTTCAATATCCCCCGTACTGCCTCGCGCTGGCCTCGCGAATGGCGGAAGTTGCCGAGAGCTACGACTTGGACGTGCTTCACGTTCACTACGCCGTGCCGCACTCGATCTCGGCCATGCTCGCGCAGCAGATGCTCGCTCCCAGGCGGCGGCTGCCGTTCATCACCACCCTCCATGGCACCGACATCACCCTCGTAGGTGTGGACCCCTCCTATTTCTCGATCACCAAGTTCTCCATTGAGAAGTCCGACGGAATTTCGTCCATCAGCAACCACTTGCGGGACAGTACGCTGGAAGTGTTCGGCATCCAAAACGAAATTCGCGTGATCAAGAACTTCGTCAACTGCGAAACCTATCACCCGGATGCAGCCAAGGCGGCGGCGTCCAATTACGCGGCCCCGGGCGAGAAGATCATCCTGCACCTTTCCAATTTCCGGCCGGTCAAGCGCACGCTGGATTGTGTTCGTATTTTGGCGGAAGTCCGCAAGTCCTATCCTGCCCGTCTGCTGATGGCGGGCGATGGTCCGGACCGCAGCCCCGCCGAGCACCTTGCGCGCGAACTGAAGGTGGAGAAGTTCGTCACGTTCCTGGGCAAGCAGAATCACGTGGAGCGGCTGATTCCGCTGGCGCACGTGCTCCTTATGCCCAGTGAGATGGAATCGTTCGGGTTGGTGGCCCTGGAGGCCATGGCGTGCGAAGTGGTTCCCGTGGCTACTCGCGTGGGCGGGGTGCCCGAGGTGATCACGGACGGCGAAGATGGCTTTTTGGAGGCGGTGGGCGACATCGCCGCGCAAGCCGCCCGGGTGGTCCAACTCCTGTCCGATGAAGACCTGCATTACCGCATGCGCAAAGCCGGCCGCTGGAATGCCTCCGAGCGCTTCTGCACCGATAAGATCATTCCCCAGTACGAGCGCTACTATCAGGACGTCGTAAACCGCTAGCTGACTTCGAACGTCCACTGTTTTAGGGGAGTCTCAGCGTCCCACTACGACCCCGAAGTTGACCTATACTGGTAGTTCCCCGTTTTTCGACAACAGGAGTTCGTACGTAAATGTTTGATTTGTTTCGCAATCGAGAGAAAACCAAGAAGTACATGATGGGCGGCATCCTGGTCATGGTATCCGCGTCGATGTTGTTGTATTTGGTTCCGAATTACAGCAACGGCAGCGGCGTCGATGATGTGGTCCTTGCCAAGGTAGGCGGCGTGGACATCACGGAAGCCGAAGCGCGGCGCATGATCAATGCCCAGATGAGGGGCGGCAAGATCCCCGTCGAGATCATCCCCAACTACGTGCCCTCGATGATCAACGATTTGATTGTCAACCGGGCTCTCGATTACGAAGCCGACAAGCTGGGCATCCAGGTTTCCGACCAGGATGTGGCAGAGGCGTTACGCAGCAACTATCCCGGCTTGTTTCAGGATGGCAAGTTCGTGGGCAAGGAAACCTATGCCGCCATGCTCGCCCAGCAAGGCACGACCATCACGGAGTTCGAATACGAGCTCAAGCGGCAGATCCGGCTTAACAACCTGCGGCGCATCGCGGCCGAAGGCTCGGTGGTAACTCCCGCCGAAATCGAAGCCGAATACCATAAGAAGAACGACCAGATGCAACTGCAGTTCGTCAAGATCTCTCAGGACAAGTTCAAGAAGGATGCCGAACCGTCCAATGACGAAATGCTTAAGTATTACCAGACCAATTCCGCGCGCTATCAGAACCCCGAATCGAAAAACCTGACCATCCTGATCGCGGACGGAGCGAAGATTGAAGCCGGGCTCAATCCAACCGATGCCGAGCTCCAGATGGCGTACAACCAGAACGCCGCCGCGTTTCGCGTTCCCGAGCGTGTACACGAACGTCACATTCTGTTGATGACCCAGGGCAAGCCCCCTGCCGAGGAACCCAAGCAGAAAGCCAAAGCAGAAGATCTGGTGAAACAATTGCGCGCCGGCGCGGATTTCGCCGAACTGGCCAAGAAGAACTCCGAAGACACTGTCTCCGCCGCCAAAGGCGGCGACCTCGATTGGGTGACCCGCGGACAGATGGTGGCTGAATTCGAAAAGGCGTCCTTCGAACTGAAACCCATGGTCATCAGCGACCCCGTGAAGACCCAGTATGGGTATCACATCATTCAGGTTCTCGCCCATGAAGACGCCCGCATGAAGCCTTTCGCCGAAGCCAAAGAGGAACTCACCAAGGCGTGGAAGCAGCAGCGTGTGGCCGACACCTTGCAGCGCATCACCGAGCAGGCGCAGGCCGCGTTCCAGCGCGAACCCGGCCAGCCGGAGAAGGTCGCCGCTCAGTTCGGAATGCAAGTGGTGCACGCGGAAGCCGTCAAGCCGGGTGGCAACATCCCCGAAATGGGCGTCAATCCGGACTTCGACCAGGCGATTTCCGGTCTCAAGAAAGGTGAGATCTCGCAGGCCGTAAATGTGGGCCAGAACAAAGTGGCCATCGCCCAAGTGACTGATATCGTGCCGGCTCATCCCGCCGCGTTCGAGGAAGTCAAGGGTCAGGTGCATGACGCTCTGGTGAACACCAAGCTGGCGCAGGTCGTCCAGGACAAGGCCAAGAAGTTGGCGGACGAGATCAAAGCCAACGGCGGTGACCTCGCAAAAGCGGCCAAAACCATGGGGCTGGAAGTGAAGACTTCCGAGTTCTTCAAGCGCGGCGGCACGGTGGACGGCATCGGTACCGCGAACTATTTCGAAGATGCGTTCAAGGCTCCCATCGGCACCGTTCTCGATCCCGTGTCGACCCCCGACGGGACCGTCATCGCCAAGGTAGTCCAGCGCCAGGATGCGGACATGTCCAAGCTGCCGGAACAGCGCAACGACATCCGCGAAACACTTAAGGCTGCAAAGGCGCAAGAGCGCTTTACCCTTTTCGAGACCGGTTTGGTGGAAGAACTCGAGCGCCGCGGGGTCATCAAGATGCACCCCGAGGTGATCACGCGGATCATCAGCAGCTTCCGCAGCGGCTCCTAAGGCCGATGATCCACTCGCTCATCGAGTTTCTGCGGTCGCTGACCGATCCGGATAAACTCATTCACCTCCTCGGCACCCTACTATCTGGCTGGTACGGATACGCGGCGCTGTTCGGTATCGTATTCTCGGAGACCGGACTGCTGGTTGGCTTTTTTCTGCCCGGCGATTCCCTGCTCTTCACCGTAGGTGTGGTGGCAGGCGCCGGGCAGTTGGACATCGTCAAGGTCAACGTCCTGCTTTCCATGGCAGCCATGATCGGCGACTCCACTGGCTATTTCCTGGGTCGGAAGACCGGACCGCGCATCTTCAGCCGGCCCGATTCGCGCTTCTTCAAGCAGGAATACGTCAAGCGCACACACGCCTATTACGAGAGATACGGCGGCAAGACCATCGTGATGGCGCGCTTTGTACCGATCGTGCGGACCTTTGCCGCATTTGTGGCCGGCGTGGGCCAGATGCCGTACCGGAATTTTCTTCCGTACAGTATCTTCGGAGCGATCGGCTGGGTCTTCCTGATGACCATGCTGGGGTTTGAACTGGGGAACATCCCGTTCATCCGCCGCTATTTCGACAAGGTGATCCTGCTGATTATCTTCCTGTCGATCTTGCCGACCGTGATTGAAATCCTACGCGCGCGCCGCAAACACTAGCGAGTGCGCTATCGATTCGGCGTCAAACGGAATCCTCACGATTGGCGCTCCGAAACCGTGGTCGCTCTACGGCTAGCCGCGAATTCACATTTTGCCGACTCGGACGGCGGATTTCGCGCGGCTACACCGCTCTACCGACAAGGCCGGCGGAAAACAGCCGAGCGTCGACGCGGCCCAAGGACTGGATTACCTTGGGCGTCAGCAACGGCGTGTGCCGGATCGTGCAGAGGTATTCCGGTACCGGCCACACGTCTTCCTCCGCCGTCATCCACCCAATCCCGTCGAACCGCCGCAGGTTGACGGGGCGCGAATAGTTGCGCAGAGTCTTCTCCCGCCGCAGGTTGTAATAATGCTCGAAGTACGACATCGTCAACTCGCGCAGACTGCGATAGACGGGCTCCCGGTACCGCAGTCCGGAATAGTTCGATTTTGCCAACGCACCCCAGCAGTTGCGCTCCCGGAAGATGGCGAGCACATGGTCGTCATCGCGCACCGCTTCCAGATCGAGCAGCAACGGTGGATAGCCCGCTTCGCGCAGTGCAGCCGCGCCGAATAACGCGCCTTCCATGCAGTGGGCAGTGCGGTCGCGCAAAACACGCCGCGGCGAGCGGCACGTGGCGCCGTCCGGCTCCTTGTTGTACTGCAGATCGTCCAGAAAGCGCTGGATCTTTTCGGGCGTCCGGATCTTCCGGAATACCGCTCGCTCCGCAGCGGTAAAAGTGTCGCGGGCCATGAAGTTTCAGACTAGCGTAGCAGCTTGGAGCGCGCGCTCGAATCCGGGCAGCGATCGCTGCAAGTCATTCATCGAAATGGTGAGCGACAGCCTAATATAGCCTCTGCGTCCGAAACCCTCGCCGGGGACGGCGAGAATGCCTTGGTCCTGCAAGAGGTGAATGAAAGCCACGTCGTCCGCAATCGGCGTCCTTGGAAAGACGTAGAAAGCACCCTGCGGCCGCGGTGCGTCGTAGCCCATGGCCGCGAGCGCGTCGCAGAGGACGTCACGTTTGGCCTGATATCCGGTTACGTCTATGGTCACGCCCGGCACGCGAGCGACCACGAACTGCCAAATGGCAGGCGCATTGATGTACCCCAGAATCCGATTCGCGAAGGTGCACGCGTTACGCAGTAATTCCGCCTCCGGCAACGTCGGTGCAATCGCCAGGTAGCCGATGCGTTCCCCCGAAATCGCCATCGCCTTCGACCAACTCCATGCCACCACGGCACGCCGCAGGCAGCAGAACGTCTCCGGAGCGGCCACCCCGTCGAAAGTCAACGGGCGGTAGGGCTCGTCGCTGATGACCAGCACCGAATCGGGGATCGCGCGATCGAGGGCCTGCAGCATTTCAGCGCTGTAGACCACACCGGTGGGATTGTTCGGGGAGTTCAGGATAAGCGCCCTCGTCCGCGGCGTAATCGCAGCAGCGACCGTTTGCGGGTCGGGCTGAAATTGTTCATCGGTTTCCACCACGACCATCCGTCCGCCGTGATTCTCAATGTAAAACCGATACTCGGGAAAGTAAGGCGCTAGAACGACCACCTCGTCGCCGGGATCGAGCACGGCTTTCAGTACCGCGTTGATCGCGCCCGCTGCGCCGTTGGTCATCAGAATGTCTTCGGAGGTAAAAGGCAACCCGGTCCGTTCCGAAAGGTGCCGCGCGATAGACCGGCGAACCTCCGGAAAGCCGGCGTTGGGCATGTAGCCGTGTGCGTGCGCGCGACCCTCGGTGACCACCTGCCGCAGTGCTTCGAGCACAGCGGCAGGTGGTTCCACCTCGGGATTCCCCAGCGAGAAATCGAATACGTTGGCGGCGCCCCGCTGCTCTCGAAGTTGGATGCCGGTTTCGAACATGCGGCGAATCCAGGAGGCTCGTTCCATCTTCTGGGTGATGGAGTGAGAGATCCCCGTGTGTAACGTAGCCGCGTTCATCGTGTGCGCCTCGAAAATTGATTGTAACGCAGGAACACCACTTCGATGTGGGGTTATATGGCGACGAGAAATGAAGGCGAATCGCCTGGCGCCGTCGAATATAATCAGAAAGCCACATGACTGCGTCATTCCCCCGGCCGGCCTCGTCGCACGTCCGTTGGACGATATGCGCGTTGCTGTTTTTCGCAACCACCATCAATTATGTAGACCGCCAGGTGCTCAGCCTCCTGGCCAAAACGCTGGAAACGAGCATCGGCTGGACCACCACCGAATACAGCAACATCACCACGGCTTTCACCGTGTCTTATGCGTTGGGACTGCTCTTCGGTGGACGTTTGCTTGACAAGTACGGCATCCGGTTGGGATTTGCGCTGGCGGTCACCGTATGGAGTCTGGCCGCCATGGCGCACGCGTTTGCGGCGAGCGCTTTGGGCTTCGGTATCGCCCGTGCTTTGTTGGGCATAGGCGAGGCGGCGAATTTCCCGGCCTGCATCAAGACGGTAGCTGAGTGGTTTCCCAAGAAGGAGCGCGCCAAGGCCACGGGAATCTTCAACTCCGGTTCTAATATCGGCGCCGTAGTGGCAAGCCTCACGGTGCCGGCGATGACCCTGCATTGGGGCTGGCAGGCGGCCTTTGTGGCAACCGGCGCAGTGGGATTCATCTGGCTGGCTTTTTGGCTCTGGATGTACTCTCCTCCGGAGGAAAATCCGCGGGTCTCCCCGGCCGAATTGGGATATATTCAATCCGATCCGCCCGATAAAACCGGGAATTATCCTTGGGTGCGGCTGCTGCCGAAGAGCGAGACCTGGGCTTTCGCCCTCGGCAAGTTCCTCACCGATGGCGTCTGGTGGTTCTACCTCTTCTGGCTCCCCAAGTACCTGCAGGAGACCTTTCATCTTTCGCTGGCGCAGATCATTGTTCCTACCCTGATCGCGTACAACGGTGCGAGTTTCGGGAGCATCGGAGGTGGATGGTTATCATCGAGTCTCATCCGCCGCGGCTGGACCATCAATGCCGCACGCAAAACCACCATGCTGATCTGCGCGATTTGCGTCCTGCCTATGCTGTACGCACCCTACTGCAAAAATCTGTGGATCGTGGTTGGACTGGTCACCTTGGCTATGGCGGCGCATCAGGGCTGGTCGGCAAATCTGTTCACCACGGTTTCCGATATGTTCCCGCGCAAGGCGGTCGGTAGCGTGGTGGGAATCGGCGGTGCGGCCGGCGGTCTGGGCGGCGCCCTGGTACAAAAGCTGACGGGTCTGATCGTCACGTTGACCGGCAGTTATTATCTGATGTTCCTCTTCTGCGGGTCCATCTATCTGATTTCGCTCGCGCTTTTCCAGACCATGACGCCGCGGCTTGCGAGCGTCGATCTTTCCGAGAATTGACCATTCACCCGGCCAGCGACCGGTCCCTGCACGTCTCCTTCGGAGAGTCGATCTCCGCGAAGGCATACGCCGGAGTCACTCGACTCACCCACGCGCTCGCCGGCCGCCGCGGCATCCTGAATCTGCACCCGGCCTACGCCTCGGTGCTGATCGACTTCGACCCCCGCCTGCGCAGCCATAGCGACATCGAAGCCCTGGTGCGCGAGTGTCTGCTGGCCCCGCAAGTCCCCGATCCGCCTGCTCGTATCCTCGTAATCCCTGTCCGGTTCGGCGATGATTTCGGACCCGATCTGGAGGAGGTTGCGCGCCACACCGGGTTCAGCCCAGGCCGCGTGATCGAACTCTTCACCGCCGCTGAATACCTCGTCTACTTCGTCGGCTTCTCGACCTGCTTCCCCTACCTCGGCGGCCTGCCTGCGGAACTCGCGACCCCCAGACTGCCGGCGCCGAGAAAGAGCGTCCCCGCGGGAAGCGTGGCCATCGGCGGACCCCAGGCCGGAGTCTATCCGTTGAGTTCGCCGGGCGGATGGCGCCTGATCGGTCGCACCTCGCTGCCGCTCTTCGATGGCAATGCCGAGCCTCCACCGCTGCTCCGTATGGGGGACCGCATCCACTTCCGCGCGGAGGGCGGCGCATGAGCATTCGGGTAATCTCCGCAGGATTTCAAACCACCGTACAGGATCTGGGACGATTCGGATGGACGCATTTCGGCGTGTCTGCGTCGGGGGCGGCCGACCCCTTCGCCTTGTGCGCCGGCAATCTGCTGGTAGGCAATGCCGAAAACGCTCCCGCTCTGGAGATGACTTTGCTCGGGAGCGCGTTCACATTCGACGAGCCGGCAGTGGTGGCAATCACCGGTTCGGACTTCGCCGCGGGCTTACCGATGTGGACACCGGTGGACGTATCAGCCGGCGATACGCTCCGGTTTGGACCTTCGCAGTCGGGCGCGCGCTGCTATCTGTGCGTTCGCGGCGGCATCGCAGTTCCCAAGGTGATGGGCAGTGCCTCCACCCATGTGATTACCGGGGTGGGAGGAGGACCGCTGCGCAAGGGAGACGTCCTTCCGGTCGGCCGCGAGGCTGTTCGCAAGCCCCGCGGCGGCGCGGCGCGAGCTCCCGTTATCGACGACGGGCCGCTCCGCGTGACTGCGGGACCGCAAGCCGATCAGTTCGACGATGCGCTGTATCGGATGGAGTACTCCATCACGGAGGAATCGAACCGCATGGGCTTACGGCTGCGGGGCCCGGCGATTGCGTCCAGAATCGGCGCCATGCTCACCGAAGGCGTGCCCCTCGGCGCTATCCAGGTGCCGCCGGACGGGCAACCGATCATCCTCTTTGTGGAACACCAGACGACCGGCGGTTATCCAAAGCCTGCCAACGTCATCTCCGCCGATTTCCGCCGTTTGGGACAACTCCGCCCGCGCGACCGTGTCGCCTTCGAGCTCGTCAGCATCGAACAGGCGCTTCGCCTTCTGCAGGAACAGGAGCGGTGGCTCTATAGTTTGATCTAGGAACTCAACCATGGATCTCAACTGCGACATGGGCGAACTGCAGGACGCGGCGCATGAGGCGGCACTCATGCGGTACATCACGTCGGCGAATGTGGCGTGCGGCGGGCATGCCGGCGATGACCGGACGATGGAGCGCTGTGTGCGGCTGGCTCTCGATCACGGAGTTCGGATCGGCGCCCACCCCGGCTATCCCGACCGCGCCAACTTCGGACGCGTGGAGTTGTCCATAACGCCCGAGGAAATCGCGCAAACCGTCCGGGAACAGATTGAGCGCTTCGACGCCATTGTGCAGCGCCTGGGGGGACGCATGGTCCACGTCAAGCCTCACGGGGCGCTCTACAACCTGGCCGTGCGCGATCCCGACGTGGCTCGCGCGATCGGTGCAGGCGTCGCGCAGTGGAATGCCGCGGCGCCCATCGTTGGCCTGGCCGGTTCGCCCATGCTCGATGTATGGCGCTCTATGGGATTGACCGCGATGGGAGAAGGATTCGCCGACCGCCGCTACGAGCCTGACGGATCGCTACGCGCGCGCAAGTTCGCCGATGCGCTGATTACGGATCCAGCCGAAGCAGCCGCGCAGGCAATGCGCCTTTCGCAAACTCCGGGTGTGGAAACGATCTGCGTCCATGGCGATACGCCCGGCGCCGTGAACATCTTGCGAGCCTGCCGCGAAGCGCTCTTAGGGTAGAAGCACCTGGGCGTTCGAAGTGGCGGCCTTGCCACCGAGCCCCTCGATTACCAGGCCGCGAACGGTGTACGCGCCGGGCGGCGCTTTTACCGTGAGCGCCACGTTCATCGATCCCGCTTTGACGAAACTGTCATACGTCGAATCCGTCAGGCTCAGATCCACGTCGCTACGTTCGCCGGCGACCGTCACGCCTTTTTCGTCGCGCAGCAGGGCGACCAACGTAATCGACTGGCTGTGCCGCTTTTGCCGCATCTCGAATTTCAGTTTCGTCATATTGAACTTGGCTACTAACGTGATTCCGCCTTTTTCTTTCTGCGGAACCCACACCAGTTCGGCCGGGGCATCGGACACCACAACGGTGTCGGCCATTCTGCCATCCACTGCAGTGGGGTCATTGGGCTGCTTAACGGAGCCCGGTTTGGGAGGGGCGCTATAACCCATGCGCGCCTGCACCGCGTAGCCGCCCTTCACGCGCACCTTCAAATTGTGAAAACGGCCGTCCGGGGCTATGTCTGTAGGAGCGAAGCCGAGCACATAAATTACTTCGGGCATGGCGCCGAGTTCGCGGAATCCTTTCACCAGGTCGTTATTGTTGTGGAAGAACGAGCCGCCCGTGCCGCTCGCCACCACAGCCAGGCCGTCGTCCAGGGCGACAGCCGCAGTGCTCTGCGTGCTGACCTCGGCGATCCTCCCTCGCATCGTCCGGCTTGCGCTCGGAGGCGCCGAGGCGTCTCCGCCGGGAATGATGGTGTACAGCCCACGGGCGCCCAAGGTGTTGATCACCACGCCCGCCTCAATGGCGTGGCGGATCAGGATATTCTCGTCGCCTTCCATATTTCCGCTGTAAAACCCCGACGAGGCCATCAGGATCATCCGGCGGCCCTGGAGCTTCGCCAAGGCTCCCACGAGCGAGTCCAGCGCCAGGAGTGTGCGATTCGAATTCTGCCGCTCCTCTTCCCAAATGGAGCGCGCCAGCGCTTGGATCACGAGTTCGGGGCGCGGCGGATTGGTGGCGCAGGCGCGGAATTCCTCGATCTTGGCCTGCAGCAGGTTACTATCCATGGAATTGGCCAGAAGATACGCCTCATAAGGGCGGATCGGCGGGCATTGCGACGCCTGCGCGTCGGGCGACCGCATACCGGGAAACACCTTGTCGATAGCCGCGAGCAGGATGCTGCGATCGGACGTGAAATCGGTGCTGGTGCGAAATGCGGTGGTGACGATCGAGACCAGATCGTCCGGTCCGAGCGCGGTCTGCACGAACTGTTTTGCAGCCGCCTTGGCGCGGACCGTGGACCCCGGATCCATAGTGATATCGTCGAAGCACAGCACAACGAACCGTCGCTGCGACAGCGGTTTTGCGGCGGGGACCACCGCTTCACGGCCGTTTGGGGCAGCGGCAGATGGACTCGGAGCGAAATTCTCCACCGTAAAGGATCCGATCTCCTGCCGCTTGCCGAGATCGAAGAGGGTGAAATCTTCGCGCGTCAATCCAGCGACCGCCCGTCGCTTGTTGTCGCGGACTACCACCGGCACTTCGACCATCTCCACGCTGGTTCGAAGCGTCAGTCCCGTGGATGGGCGGTAATGCTGCGTGCGCGCAACAATCTCCTCGCCTCCGCTCTGCGCGATGGCCAACTGAAATGCCGGATTTGTGGCCAAAACAGAGAAGAAAAAAGCGAACAACGGGCGAGACATCGGTGAGCCGAGGATATCACACCGCACTCTCAGCGCGCCCCAGTCAGACACCCGTGTCGCGGCCAAATAGAAAGTTCCGCTTTGGGCCAAGTAGAAAGTTCCTCTTGACAACCGCAAGGTTGAAGGATGGAACGAATCGCGATGAGCCAAGACGAGCGAGATGACCTGCACTGGTTGAAGCGGGTTGAGGCGGGCAGCATGACTCAGCGCGAGGGCGCTGAGAAGATGGGCGTGACGGCACGGTGGGTGCGGAAACTCGTCAAGCGGATGAAGAAGGAGGGCGATGCGGTAGTGGTCCACGGGTTGCGGGGACGGGTATCGAACCGTAAGCTTTCCGACAAGACTCAGAGGCAAGCATTAGCGATCCTGAAGAAACCGGACTGGCACGATTTTGGGCCGACCTTCGCGGCGGAACAGTTGACCAAACGGCACCAGATTCACGTCGGAAAAGAGACCTTGCGCGGCTGGATGATCGAAGCGGGTTTGTGGAAGAACAAGGCACAAACGCTTGAGGACGTGCATGTCTGGAGACAGCGGCGAAGCGGCTTCGGGGAACTGGTGCAGTGGGACACGTCGGATCACGATTGGCTTGAAGGTAGAGGTCCGGTCCGCTATCTGGTGCGGATGATCGACGATGCAACAAGTTGGAGTTGGGGACGATTCGTTGAGAGCGATGCAACGCCCCAGAACATGGGAGTGCTCTGGGAATATCTGGAGAAGAACGGCCGGATGGTGGATGTATATACCGACCGCGCCTCGATGTTCACGGTTCAGCCACGGCCTGGAGAAAGCAAGCAGCAACAGCGCGAAGCAGACCGTCTGACGCAACTGGGCCGCGCCATGAGAGAGTTGGGGATCGGCTCCATCCTGGCGTACTCGCCGCAAGCCAAAGGGCGCATTGAACGCAGCTTTCGCACCGCGCAGGATCGTTTGGTGAAGCATCTGCGATTGGCCAAAGTGGCGACCTTGGAAGACGCCAATCAGTTTCTGGAGAACGAATACTGGCCGGAGTGGAATGCGCATTTCGCCCGTCCCGTTGCGGATTTCCCTAACCAGCATCGTGCGTTAACCCCGCAACTGGAGCTCGCCGCTATACTCTGTCACGTCGAAACTCGCGTTATCGGCAACGACTATACTTTCTCCTTTGCCGGCCGGCGCTACCAGATCGTGCGTTCCGCGGTGCAGGCTGGAATGCGCCGCCAGCGCGTGAGGGTGGAACTCCACCTGGACGGCGAGTTGAAGGCGCGATATCAGGACCGCTACTTGGAAATCAGCGAGTGCGGTATGCGAGAGGTCAAACTGGCGGCCACGGTGAGCAAGACAGTCCGCAAGGACCACAATGGGGGAGGCCGGAGCAGTTGGATGACGGGCTTTTTCAATCGCCCGAGTCCGCCGCTTTGGAAGTTGATCGGAGACTGAGGGCAAAACCAAGTTAGTTCGCCGGGCAAGCCCGGCGCGCGTTTCTTCTTTGCCCAAAGCCTCAGCTCGGGAGTTTCACCGTAAGCAATGGGTTGTTCAAAACGAAAGGCCCTCTTCGGCGACCGGTTAAGACCACCCGGATTTTAATCGCTGTGGGAGGGCCTCATACCGACTGCTTCCGGAGCCAACTCCGTCGCCTCGGCTTTGGGCAACCGCACCAGGCGCGACCCCGGCACAGCTGTGCGAACATACCATGAAGGTCGGGGACCGACCTCGATAAGAGGAACTTTCTACTTGGCTGGGAGTAGGAACTTTCTATTTGGCTCCAACACCAGTCAGACACCCGCCAGACTGCTGCTATTGCGGTTGGTTTTGCGCGAAAGTCGAGAAGATCGTGAACAGGTTCCAGGCAATCAGCACCGCGAACCAGTAATTGAGAAAGATCACCACGCGGGGGCGTTTGAATCCCAGTGCCGCGGCGGCGAGAATGACCGCAAAGCACTTGGACACGAGGAGTCCCGCCAGGGGTCCGATCGTGAGCAGGCGCCCCACGAAAATGCTGGCTTCACGTGCTCCCATGTGAAGGCCGATCATAGTGGTGAGCACGTCCAGAGTCTGGAGTGCAAAGAATACACCGATTGATGGGGCCGGGAACTCCCGGCGAAAGGTCGAAGGGATCATCTGTGGACGACTGCGGCTCCAATCCTATTCTCTGCAGTGGCCGCTACGGGTACCACGCTGTCTTTGGTTAGAGCGCTTGTGGAATTCGTGCCGGCGGGCAAAACCGCACTCGCCTATACTGGTAGAACTCTGGGTAACCTATGCGCCCCTTCCTTTGTTCTTACCGCTGGCGGTGTGTTGCCGGCACGGCAGCGATTTGTCTGATTGCCTTCGCCGGTAGCCGCCTGACACGCACCTCGCGCGTCTCGGCCGCGGCCCAGGGACCTTCGTTCGTGGAATTTGAAAGCGGGCAGGTGCGGCCCCTTGCCGAATCGCCCGACGGCAAGAAGCTGTTTGCCGTCAACACGCCCAATGGCACCCTCGAGATTTTCGATCTGACCGCCGGTGCGCCCGATTTCGAAGCTCGCGTTCCCGTAGGGCTCGAACCTGTGGCGGTTGCGGCGCGCGGGAATTCCGAGGTCTGGGTGGTGAACCATCTTTCCGACAGCGTGAGCGTCGTGAGCCTCACAGGCATTCCCCACGTCGTCCGCACTCTATTGGTCGGTGACGAGCCGCGCGATCTCGTCTTCGCGGGTACTCCAGCCCGGGCCTTCATCACCACCGCGCATCGTGGGCAGCAGCGAACCGACCCATCTCTGGTCACCGTGCCGGGTGCGGGCGACCCGCAGTACAGCAGCCCCGGTGTCCCGCGCGCGGACGTATGGGTGTTCGACCCTGCCAACCTCGGCTCAGGCGTTGGCGGAACGCCCCTGCGCATCCTCAGCTTCTTTACCGACACGCCGCGCGCGCTGGCGGTGAGTCCGGACGGGAACACCGTGTACGTCGCCGGTTTCAAGACGGGCAATCAGACCACGACCGTGCCCCAAGGGCGCGTCTGCGCGGGATTCCAGCCGAATCGGCCTTGCACGCTGCCCGACGGCCTTGTGAGTCCCGGAGGCAATCCGGGCCCTGCTACCGACGCCTCCAATCGCCAGGCTCCGGAAGTCGGGCTGATCGTCAAGTACAACAACAACAACGGTCACTGGGAAGACGAGTTGCGGCGCGTCTGGGATGGGTCTGTGCGGCTCAAACTGCCCGACACCGACGTTTTTGCAGTCGATGCCAACGGTCTCACCCAAAAGGCGGCTTACTCTCACGTGGGCACCACACTGTTTAATATGGCGGTCAACCCCGTGAGCGGAACGCTGTACGTGTCGAACACGGAAGCCCGCAACGAGGCGCGTTTTGAAGGACCGGGCACTTTCGCGGGACATACCGTACAGGGGCATTTAGCTGAATCGCGCATCACCGTGATCGCCGGGTCCACAGTCACACCTCGCCATCTCAACAAGCATCTTGACTACAGCCGCCTAGCCGCCTCCCCCGTCTTCGAGCGGTCGGCGCGCGACCACAGCCTTTCGATGCCGCTCGACATGGCGATCACGCGCGACGGCAAGACCCTCTACGTGGCGGCTTTCGGGTCCGGCAAGATCGGCGTGTTCGACACCGCTGCGCTCGAACAGAACAGCTTCAACCCAACGGTGGATAGCGCCAATTACATTTCCGTTAGCGGGGGTGGAGTCAGCGGCGTGGTGCTGGACGAAAGTCGTGGCCTGCTGTACGCTCTGACGCGTTTTGACGACGCTGTCAAAGTGATCGACTTAAACTCCCGACGCGAACGCATCAAGCTTTCGCTACCGAATCCAGAGCCTCCCTCGTTGCTTCAGGGCCGGCCGCTTCTATACGATGCGGCGCGCTTTTCCGCCAATGGCGAAGCCTCGTGCGCCAGTTGCCACATCTTTGGCGATAAAGACGAACTGGCGTGGGACCTCGGCAATCCCGACGATAAGGTGACTCAGAGCGTGATTCCGGTGAACCTGGGCGGGCTGTTCAATCTGCTCCTGCTGGGCGGCGCTCCCGGTATCACGGGTCCTCTCAACGGAAGCAATCAGATTGCGGATTTCCACCCGATGAAGGGCCCCATGTCCACGCAAACGCTCCGCGGCTTGAATTTCTCCGGCGCGATGCACTGGAGGGGCGACCGTTCCACCGGGCCGTTCGGCACCTCCGCATTCGATTCCGCCGTATCGTTCCAAAACTTCATTGTGGCGTTTCAGGGATTGATCGGCAGTTCCGCGCCGCCCACGCCGCGCGAAATGCAGACCTTCGGGACGTTTCAACTTGCGGTCCTGCCCCCGCCCAATCCGGTGCGCAATCTGGACAACTCGCTGACGTCCGCGCAGCAGCGAGGGAGAAACTTCTTCTTCGGACCCCGGCCGTCCGACGGAATTGTGTCGGCGCTGGTGGACTCCATTGCGGGCCAGTCCTCGTTCACGTGCAACGGCTGCCACGTGCTCGACCCGAGTAATGGCTTCTATGGCACAGGGGGGCATCAGAGCTTCGAGCAGGAGACCCAGATCCTGAAGATTCCTCACCTGCGCAATATGTACGACAAGGTGGGCATGTTCGGAATGGCCCCCGTCAGTTTCATCGACGCCTCCGATGTTGGAGCGGCAGGCGATCAGATCCGCGGCTACGGCTTCACGCACGATGGGTCCACCGATACCCTGATGCGCTTTCTCAACGCGGCGGTCTTCAGCCCCACGGCCACCACCGGATTCCCCCAGAACAATCCCGATGCGACCCGCCGCGACGTGGAGCAGTTCCTGCTCGCTTTCGATTCCGATGTGGCGCCCGTCGTGGGCCAACAGATCACGCTGACCAGTACCAATGCGAATAGCGCCGGTCAGCGCATCGATCTGCTGATGCGCCGCGCCGCGGCGCCGTTCGTCTCGAAAGCGCTGAATGGCGACGTGACGGAGTGCGATGTGGTAGCCCAGGTGGTACAGCAGGGACGTATCCGCGGCTATCTGTTCGACCCGGTAGCCAACAACTTCATTCCCGACGACGACTCGCCGCGGTTGTCCGACGCGGCTTTGCGCGCCTTCGCAGCCAGCCCCGGCCAGGAAGTCACGTATACCGCCACTACGCCCGGCTCGGGCGCGCGCATCGCCTTCAGCCACACGCCCCCGCGCCGCGTTCGCCAGCCGCTGCGCTAGCGCCCCGCGCTCTGCGCAACGAGCCTTCCGTGCCGGGCCGAAATGTAGCGGATGTTCTCACGGCTTGCCGGTAGCAGCGCCGAATCGCCGTCCCCACTCGTCGTACACTGGGGAGGCATGGGTCATTACGTCGTAACCGGGGGCGCCGGGTTCATTGGGTCAGCCATTGTGCGCAGATTGCTGAAGGAAGGCGCGTCACGCGTTGTCGTTATCGATAACCTTCTTACCGGCCATGAGGCCAACCTGGAAGAAGTCCGTTCCGCTATCGAGTTCCAGCGCGCCGACATCCGTAATTACGAGGAGATTGCGCCTCTCATCCGGGGCGCCGCGGTGGTGTTTCACGAGGCGGCCATTCCGTCCGTGCCACGCTCCATCGACGATCCCGTCCCGTCGCATGACGTAAATATCAACGGCACATTCAACGTGCTTCGCGCCGCCCGCGAAGGCGCCGCGGGCCGAGTGGTCTACGCCGCGTCCTCGTCTGCCTATGGCGATTCGGAAGTGCTTCCCAAGGTGGAGAGCATGGTGCCGAAACCGAAGTCGCCCTACGCGCTGCAAAAGCTGGTGGGCGAACACTACTGCAACATTTTCAGCGGCGTTTACGGCCTCGAAACTGTGGCGCTCCGCTATTTCAACGTGTTTGGACCGCGGCAGGATCCTTCCAGCCCGTACTCAGGTGTGCTTTCGCTATTTATCAAAGCGGTCCTGGAGCGGAGCACTCCGACCATCTTCGGCGATGGCGAAACCTCACGCGATTTTACCTACGTGGAGGATGTCGCCGAACTCAACTTGAAAGCAGCGCGGGCCAAAGGTGTGGCTGGTCGGACCTACAACGCGGGGAATGGCGGGCGTATCACGCTGAATCAGGCGTGGGCGCTGCTGCAGCAGCTCGAAGGCGTCCAGATCTCAGCTAAGCACGGGCAGGAGCGCGCCGGCGACGTTCGGCACTCGCAGGCGGACGCCGCTGCCGCGGTCCGGGACCTCGGTCACGTGCCGCGGTACTCCTTCGAAGAGGGCATGCGTCTGACGCTCGATTGGTACCGCAGGCGCACCGCCAGCAAAGTAGCGAAGCAGGCCGAAAGCGGCTTACACTAGTCCTGTTCGCAAGACTTTGTTCATGATGGAAATCTCTCATCGCGAGGTGGCGGCCGGAACAGTTGTGATCACTCTTGCGGGCAAGTTGATGCTGGGCTCCGAGGGCGATCGGATCGTCACTCTCGTGGAGGAGGCGCTTGCGCAAGGCAAGCGCAAATTCATCTTCGATTTGACCGGCGTGACCGTCATCGATAGCACCGGCATCGGCCGTTTCATCGCCGCCTTCAACAAGATTATGGCGGCCGGCGGCGAAATGCGCATGGCCGGCGCTACCGGTCACGTCATGCAGTCGTTCAAAGTCAGCCTGCTCGATAAAGTCTTCAGTTTTTACCCCAGCTTGGATCGGGCCCTTTAGCGTCCACCTGGAATTCTTCGGACTGAATCGCCTGCTGGCCGGCGGAGTTGGCGCCCATAATCTCCAGCCGATAGGCGCCCTCGGGCAGCTTATCGATCGGCAGTGCCAGCAGGATGGGTACCACCGGATTGCCCGCCCGCACAAATGTTTGCACGCTCATCATGTCGGAGGATAGCTTCGCTTCGCCGCTCTTGGCGTCTACCACGCGCAGGGCTAGCTTTGGGGCCTCCGCTTTCTCAGCCGTCAGGCTGGGATCGAACATCTCCAGATAGACGCGCGGCTTCTCGGTTGATTTGAAGCGATACGAACCGGTGGGGATCACCTGGTAATTTGCGGCAACCATGGGGACACGGTCCTCCAGCACGGCATCCACAGTGGCGTCGGCGGGACGCAACTCACGGCTCAATGCCAGCCCGCTCACCGCAAACTGCTTCCCGTCAAAGTTCCCGATCGAGATGGGCTTCTCGATCTTTCCGAAATTCTCCCCGCCGGCGGTGAAGACGACCTTTACGTTGTACTTGCCGGTCCCGATTTCGAACTGCGTCTCATAATGCACCGGCTTCTTCACCAACTCCTCGGCCATCTTTTTATCGTCGAAATCGAACTTGACGGTATCGCTGAATTTGCCGCCTACTGAGCCATCCGGCTTGTAGGCCACTCCCATCAGGTTGACCTCGGAATGCCACTTGCCTTTGACCTTCTCGAATTTGAAGGCGTCGGGCGGAAGATCCATCACCACGTTCACCCGCGCCACATTGGGATTCGCATAAAAGTAGGGGAGTTGCAGATTGGTATTGACTTTCCAGCACATTGGGATCCTAAGCTTAGAATTCCACGTGGACAAGTTGTCGCG